>Ga0206972_1037_pt2 | contig 25574 bp, 19 predicted proteins | sample Alteio_BWOrgHeat_86_FD_152925 | JGI IMG/M metagenome (GOLD analysis project Ga0206972, IMG submission 152925) | Enriched cells from forest soil in Barre Woods Harvard Forest LTER site, Petersham, Massachusetts, United States -... | ecosystem: Environmental > Terrestrial > Soil > Temperate forest >...
GCACTTCCACAACACGAACATGGCCCCCGGGTGATGTTCCAGCCCCGGCAGGAGCGCTAGCGGAACACCTTCGGCGTTCACCGCTACGGGCGAAGACCCGGTGGTATCCACTGAAATTCCTTTTATTTGGGAAGTAATCGCTGGTCCGGCTTTGCGAAGGCATTCGCCAACCGTATACTTCAGCCCCTCGATATAGTCCAGCGGATGCTGGCGGAACTGGTTAACAGAGGGGTCGCAGTACAACCCTTCTTTCCAGCGGGGATAATAAAAAACGGAAGAGGCCACTTCAAATCCATCTGCGGCATTTACCAGCAGCGAGCGAACGGAATCCGTTCCGAAATCCACGCCGATCACGTAAGAAGAATTGCTGGTCATTGCTATGAAGATAATCAATCTTGTTCAGGGAAACAGCGTGTTCAGCCAGGGATCCGTATAGTCTGTAATGAATTGCTGCACGTTCGCGTAGCGCCCGAACTCGCCAGTGGAATGCATGGTAGTGAGTACCACGCAACGCATGCCGGCAGCGGCAGCAGCTTCCACACCTTTGGGGGCGTCTTCAAATACGATACAATCTTTCGGCTCCATGCCCAGCAACTCCGCGGCCTTGAGAAATGTTTCGGGGTGAGGTTTGCTTTCATGCACATCGCTGGCAGTTACTACTGCACCGAAATAATCCCGGATGCCCAGCCCGTCCAGCACAAAGTCTACGTTAAAAGGAATGGCAGCAGACCCGATGCCCATGGGGATATTGTGCTGCTTCGCTTTCGCCAGAAAATCAGCGAGACCTTTCACCAGGCGCAGGTGCGGCCGGTAGGCAGACTGATACCTTCGTTCTTTTTCCATCGAGAGATCGTGTATCTCCTGTTCCGTAAACCGGTCCTTTCCGAACACGCGCTCCAGGAGCTCTGAATTTTTCCCGTACATGTGCCCTTTTACCTGTTCGTAGCTGAGACCAGCGCCCAGATCGGTATTGAGAATATCGAACCATCCCTCAATATGGTAGGCCATGTCATCGATCATGGTGCCGTTGAGATCAAAAATAAAAGCAGCCTTCATAGAACGAAGAGAGCGGGTATGCGTGTACAAATCATTTTACTTCCAGCATCACCACCGACAGTGGCGGCAATTCTATCCTGATATTGTTGCCCTCCTTCGAAGCACCGGTGAATGGAACGATCCTGACCTTTGACGGCTCATCGAATGTATTGACGTCGGTGAATTTCGCCGAGGTCAGTATACGGCCCGTTACCGTTTTGCCCTCCAATCCTTCCAGTACGGCATTGATCGTGATCGTATGTGCAGGGTCGATATTCACAAGCGACAGGTGCATGCCTTCAGAATCTTTTGACGCCGATGCATTCACCGCCGGGAGCGACTGACCATTCGATACATAATCCGGACTCGAAAACTGCAGCGGTATCATCGTGGCGCCCTGGTGTACCTGGTAGAGGTCGAACACATGATAGGTGGGCGTCAGCACCATCCTGTCTTTATCGGTAAGGATGATGGACTGAAGTACATTAACAGCCTGTGCCAGGTTGGCCAGTCGCACTCTGTCGCAATGGTTGTTGAAAATATTGAGCGTAGAGGCAGCGATAAGCGCATCGCGCATACTGTTCTGCTGGTACAGGAAGGCAGAATTGGTGCCAGGTTCCACATTGGTCCAGATACCCCACTCGTCCACTGCCAATGCTACGCGCCTGGCGGGATCGTAACGGTCCATGATCGAACAGTTCCGTGTAACGAGTTCGTCCATATGCAGGCAGTTGCGCATGGCCGAAAAATATTCTGCTTCGGGAAAACTGGTAGCGGATCCTTTATCGGCCCAGGTCTTTGGTACCGTATAGTAGTGCAGCGAAACTCCCCACATCTGGTTGGCGGGTATATTTTTCATCAGTACCTCCGTCCAGTTATAGTCTTCTGAGTTGGCGCCACTGGCGATTTTTTTGATGCGGGGCGCATTCGGCCAGGTCTTGCAGAAATTAGCGTAGCGTTTGTACTGGTTGGCATAGAACTCAGGGGTCATCTGCCCGCCGCAGCCCCAGCTTTCATTGCCCACACCCCAGAGGCTTACCCTCCACGGTTCATTGCGGCCATTGGCAGCGCGTTGCGCAGTAACGGAACTGGGGATATCGGAGTTGAGGTACTCTACCCATTTTTCCATTTCTTCCACGGTGCCCGAGCCTACATTGCCGGCAATGTAGGGTTCGCAGCCGATGAGCCTGCAGAGTTCCATGAACTCGTGCGTGCCGAAACTGTTGTCGTCGATCACATTACCCCAGGTGGTGTTCACCGTGCGGGTGCGCTTTGCATAGGGCCCGATCCCATCCTGCCAGTGGTATTCATCTGCAAAACAGCCTCCCGGCCAGCGCAGGTTGGGTACTTTTATTTTTTTAAGCGCCTCCACCACATCCATCCGTATCCTTTTAAAACCTGCCACCGAGGGGTCATCGGTCCGCCAGAAACCGTCATAGATGCATCGGCCCAGGTTTTCCGCAAAATGGCCATAGATATTCCGGTCGATGACCTGCTTCGCGGCATAGCCGTTCACGAGTATGCGAACGGGTTGCTGCGCCGGGAGCATATTCGCAGCTGAGAGCAAAAAAAGAAAGCCCGTCAGGCGGGCGCTGTGTTTGAAGATCATGGCCAGGAGATTTTATATTTCGTAAGGCTGTGATAGTGCTGGCCGGGCTGCAGGATCGTGTTCGGAAAAGCAGGCTGGTTGGGGGAATCCGGAAAATGCTGCGTTTCCATGCAGAGGGCTGTGTGTTGCTGTATGGGTTTTCCCTGCCGGTCTTTGAATGTTCCGTCGAGAAAATTACCTGAATAAAATTGGAGTCCCGGTTCAGTTGTGTATACCTCCAGCTTTCTGCCGCTGGCCGAATCGGAAAGTGCAGCTGCGAGCGTAAAGCTTGAATCGTTTTTATTCAAAACAAAATTATGATCGTAGCCTCCCGGCACCTGGGCTATGCGCTCGCCGATCGTATGCGGCACCGTAAAATCAAAAGGCGTTCCTTTTACCGAACTGATCTGTCCGGTAGGTATCAGCGTACTGTCCACCGGTGTATACCGGTCCGCATCGATAATCAGTGTATGGCCCAGGATGGTGTTCACCGTGCTTCCCGTGAGGTTGAAGTAGGAATGGTTCGTGAGGTTGACAGGGGTAGCCTTGTCCGTCTCCGCATTGTATTCTATCTGCAATTCATTGTTGTCGGTCAGCGTGTAGGTCACTTTTACCTGCAGGTTGCCCGGGTAGCCTTCCTCTCCATCCCTGCTCAGGTAAGTGAGCGTGAGTGAAGGAACCGAATCTGTTGTGGGCGCCGCCTCCCATACCACTTTATCAAAGCCTTTATTGCCGCCGTGCAAATGGTTCTTTCCGTTATTGGTAGCCAGGTGATAAGTGCTGTCGCCGATATGAAAACTGCCTTTTGCGATGCGGTTGCCATACCGTCCGATGGTCGCGCCGAAATAAGGGGGCTGCGTGAGATAGCCGCCCAGGCTGTCGAAACCCACCACGATATTGGCCGGGCCGTTCTTGCCGGGGATCGTCCATGAAGTGACGGTACCGCCATAGGTCGCGATGGTAACTGTTACCTGGTGACTGTTCGTGAGCGTAAACAGGTATACTTTTTTTCCAGCGGTCTCTCCCCAATCCTGGCGGGTGATGCCACGGGTGGCTACGGTTGTTTTTTCGGAAGGCTGACATCCCATAACGATACAGGTTAACAGGGTGAACAAAACAGGGATATTTTTCTTTATCATGGCTATTGACATGTTATACGTGATTTATCGCAATTGGCCGAGGGGTGCAGGATCCATATCGGTATAGGTATAGTTCTCCCCTGCCATACCCCAGATAAAAGAATAATTGCTCGTGCCGCAGCCGGAGTGTACAGACCAGGGTGGCGAAATGATCGCCTGGTGATTGGCCACCAGCAGGTGACGCGTTTCCGTGGGCTCACCCATAAAATGAAATACGCGCTGCTCCGCGGGCAGGTCAAAATAGAAATACATCTCCATGCGGCGCGAATGGGTGTGTGGCGGCATTGTATTCCACACACTGCCGCTTTTTAATGTGGTAAGCCCCATTACCAGCTGGCAGCTTTGCATCCCTTCCGCATGAATGTATTTGTAGATGGTGCGTTCATTGGCCGTGGCCGCTGCACCGATGGTGGAAGGCTGTGCCTCCTGCGCGGTGCAAACCTGTACCGGGCATTCGCGGTGCGCAGGCGCCGATAACAGGAAGAACAGCGCCGGATGCGCTGCATCGGTGCTTTCAAAAGTTACTTCCTGCGTATTCATCCCGATATACATTCCGTCCAGCCGGTCGAGCGTATAGGATTTTCCGCCGGCTGTTACCATTCCTTTGCCACCGACATTGATCACGCCCAGTTCACGGCGCTGCAGGAAAAAATCGGCCCTGAGTTCGGCGTGTGTTTCAAGGCTCGTTTTTTTGGTGGGCTTTACCCCGCCGAGGATCACGCGGTCATAATGCGTATATACCAGCGATATCCTGTTCTCCTGCATGAGTTCATCGGTCAGAAAAGCGGCGCGCAATTCTTCGGTGTTCATCTGGCGAACCTCTTTAGGGCTCTGCGTAAACCTTATTTCCATGATCGAAAATTATCCATATTCTTTTATCGTCCCATCCATCCCCCATCTACCGTGATCGTTGTGCCATGCACATAGTCCGATGCGGAGGATGCCAGGAAAACAACGGCGCCGCCAAAATCATCTGGCTGACCCCAGCGTCCCGCGGGTATCCGGCTCAATATGGCTTTGCTTCTTTCGGGATCGTTCCGCAATGCTTCCGTATTGTCCGTCTCGATATATCCCGGCGCAATACCGTTCACATTCACATGATGGGGCGCCCATTCATTTGCCAACGCCTTTACCAATCCATTCACGGCGCTCTTGCTGGCCGTATAGCCCGGTACATTGATCCCTCCCTGGAAACTCAGCAATGAACAGGTAAAAATGATCTTCCCGGATCTGCGTGCGATCATTTCTTTTCCAAACTCTCTTGCCAGTATAAAAGTTGAATCAAGGTTGATGGACAGCACCTTGTCCCAGTATTCGTCTGTATGTTCTGCAGCCGGCTGCCGCAGGATCATGCCGGCATTGTTGACAAGTATATCTACCTGCGGATGGTCTTTTTTGATGCGGGCGATGCCATCATAGAGTGATGCGCGTTCCGTAAGATCCGCATTGTACGCAGCGCATTTTCTTCCGGCGGCTTTCACTTTTTCGATCACTTCCCTGCCCGAGGTCTCCATAGTGGCAGAAATCCCGATGATGTCGGCACCTGCCTCTGCCAGTGCAATCGCCATTGCCTTACCGATTCCTTTATTGCAGCCTGTTACCAGCGCCGTTTTGCCCGAAAGATCGAATAGCGATGTCGCTCCCATTGCGTGCATTTTCATTTATATACAATGTTACTGAGAAAACGTCGATACCCCGTCCTGCTTTCACCTGCCGATAGCATACCGGATACCCCCCAGCAGGTGCAACAGGAACAGCGTATCCGTCGTAAAGTCTTCGTCTGTATGGCCCAGCGCGGTATAAAACACCCTCCCGCCACCAAAACTATGGTACCAGCTTACAGGATGGTTCGATCCCATCTCTCCGCCCTGGTAGGTTTTTTCATTGACACTCAGCAGGGTGGTGAAGGATGGGTTCACGATCCTGAAATTATACCATTCGTCGGTATGTTGCCAGGAAACAGGCAGACCCCGCGTTGAAATATGACCCTGATTTTCCCTTACCAGTTCGGCTGACTGTATCGCGGGATGCTTTACAAAATAAGCGCAGATCAGTTGCCCGTACCAGTCCCAGTCGTACAAACAATCGGTGGCAGCATGAATGCCTACAAAACCTCCGCCATGACCGATAAAAGATTTGAAGGCCGCCTGCTGATCAGTAGTAAACAATCCGGTTCCCGTGGGGCTCAGGAAAATGAGCGCCCGGTACTTTCCCAGCGTGGCCGTATTGAATTGTGAAGGGTCAGTAGTGGTATCAATCGAAAAATGGTTTTCAGCGCCCATTTTTTGAATGGCCCGGATACCTGCTGCTATGCTCTGGTGGTGATAACCCTTTGTAAGCGAAAAGATCAATACCCGCGTTTCCCTGCGTTGTCCTGCGGCCGCGCCGCCCAAAAAGAACGACGCTGCAAGTAGACAGGTAGCATACCAGTGCCTGCGGGTAATCAAATTATTTTCAATGTTCTGGTGATCGTTTTTTTACCGGCTTCAGTAGCGGCGTCGGGCTGGCTGCCCCCGACCGCTATCTGCAGGTTACCTTTTTCTTTTTTCAGGTGCCCTGCATCGTCTATGTCAGACAGGTCGGAAGGCGCAAGTACAAATTGTATTTGCCGGCTTTCTCCTGCTCTGAGAAAAATGCGGCGAAAGCCTTTCAAGGCACGGACGGGGTCATTCACCGCATGCCCCACGTGTGTTACATACAGCTCGGCCACCTCTTCACCATCCCTGCTGCCCGTGTTGGTAATGCGCACGCTCACATGGATCCCTGAGCCAGCGATGGCAGACACCGGCAGTTCCATTTTGTCGTATTGAAAACGGGTATAGCTCAATCCATATCCAAAGCCATAGAGGGGCTGACCGGTAAAATAGCGATAGGTGCGATTGATCATCGAATAATCATCGAATGCAGGCAGATCTGAATCGCTGCGGTAGAAGGTCACAGGCAGCCGCCCTGCGGGATTGTAATCGCCAAACAGCACATCGGCGATGGCCGTACCTGCGGACTGGCCGCCATACCAGGCATTGATGATCCCGGGGATATTTTCGGCCTCCCACGGAATGGCTATCGCGCTGCCGGTCATGATCACCAAGATCACGGGCTTACCCGTGGCCCGTGCCGCTTTGAGGAATTCGGTCTGAACGGCCGGCAATGCAATGGAAGTACGGTCGCCTCCGTTAAAGCCGGGCTGGTTCACCCGCATCTCCTCCCCTTCGAGGCGCGGCGAGATCCCGCCTACATATATAATGGCGTCCACATCGCCGATACTGTCCAGTACTTTTCTACCCGCCTGGCCGCCATCATCGGTAAAGCCGGTGGCCTGTGAATAAAATACGTTCGCATTGCTGCCGAGCTTTTCACGAATAGATTGCAACGGGGTCGTTACAACGGAGGGTTGACCATTGTAATTACCCAACACCGTCACGGGATTATTTGCATTGGGGCCCAGTACTGCAATTTTTCTGATGTTCCTGCTGAGGGGCAGTGTACTGTTTTCATTTCTCAGGAGAACGATCGACTGGCGCGCCATCTTTAATGCGTGCGCGGCGTGCTCCCTGCTTTCGAGCACGGTGATCGGGATGCTGGCATATTTGACCATTTCAGGAGGATCGAACATTCCGAGCCGCATCCTGATGGTGAACAGCCGGCGCAGCGACACATCCATTTCCTTCTCGGTGAGCTTTCCGTCTTTTACGGCCTGGGCCAGGCTTTTGTAGGTAACGCGACCACATTCCACATCCGTGCCGTGCAGCACCGCATCGGCTGCTGCGCTTTCCGCGTCGGTATGCGTTTTATGCCGCTGGTAAAAATCGTCTATCGCACCACAATCAGAAGTAACATAACCGGTGAACTTCCAGTCGTTCCGGAGAATATTGGTCATCAGCTTATCGCTGCCGCAGCAGGGTTGTCCTTCATAGGCATTGTAGGCACACATCACACCGGCCACTTTTGCGTCTACGACCAATGCGCGGAATGCGGGCAGGTAAGTATTCCAGAGATCGTGGTCGGTGGGCGTTACGTTGAACACGTGGCGGGATGGTTCAGGCCCGCTGTGAACCGCATAATGTTTTGCGCAGGCCGCCGCTTTAAGGTAACGGGGATCATCTCCCTGCAATCCGTGTACGAAAGATTTGGCCATGGTGCCTGTGAGAAAAGGGTCTTCGCCATAGGTCTCCTGCCCGCGCCCCCAGCGCGGGTCGCGGAAAATATTTATGTTGGGTGTCCAGTAGGTCAGTCCCAGGTAAATGCCGTGTTTATCATTGCGGATGCTCTCATTATAGATCGCGCGCCCTTCTTCACCGGTATAGTCGCCCATGATCCTCATAGACATGGTATCGAAAGTAGCTGCCATGCCGATCGCCTGCGGGTAAACCGTTACTTTGAACGTGGTCCGGGCCACGCCGTGAAGACATTCGTTCCACCAGTTATAGGCCGGTATGCCCAGTCTCTGTATGGCCGGTGCGGCATTGAGCATCTGGTTCACTTTTTCATCGAGTGTGAGCCGGCTCACCAGGTCATTCACCCGCGCCTCAATGCTGAGGTGTGTGTCATTGAATCTGAATGGAGATGGAGGGGCATTCTGTGCCGAAGTATGCATGCCGGTGAGCAGTATACACGGGAGCATGAGCTTTTGGAGACGGGGAAATGTATTCATCGCGGTTGTTTGTACAGGTATTATTGATTGCCGAGGCTGTTATTCAGCAGCTCTTTCCATTCCTGGTATCGTTCATCGTAGAATGAACGATTGTCGGGTTCGACCAGTTGCAGGGGTGAGGCACCGGAGAATGCTTCTTCCGTCCCACGATAGAGACCTGCACCCAGTCCTGCGCCGATCGCGGCGCCCACGCTCCCATCGCAATTGTACAGTTCCACCGGCACCTGTGTGGCATTGACAAAGGTTTGCGCAAACAGGGGGCTGAGGAACATATTCGCGCGGCCCGCGCGGATCACCGCCGGCGATATTTTGTTTTCACGCAGGATATCCATCCCGTAACGAAAAGAAAAAGCGATGGCTTCCTGTGCAGCACGCCACAGATGTGCCGCTGTATGGGTATTCAGGTCAACCCCGTGGATTTGTGCGCCTGTGTCGCGGTTCTCCAGCATCCGCTCGGCACCATTACCAAAAGGAAGTATGCGAACACCATCGCTGCCCGCGGGCACCTTCATGGCATCTTCATTCATCCGGGCATAGGAAGTACCCGACCCGGTGGTATTTTTTATCCAGCGATTGAGTATGCCTACCCCATTAATGCAAAGCAGGATGCCGATATGTTTATCCTGCGGGGTATAGTTGACGTGCGCAAATCCGTTTACGCGCGAGGCGCGGTCATGCGCAAGCTGGTCTGTCACCGCATAGATCACGCCCGAAGTACCCGCCGTAGCGGCTACCTCTCCTGCTTTCAGTACGTTCAGCGACAATGCATTGTTGGGCTGATCGCCTGCTTTATAGGAAACGGGTATTCCGGGTTTCAGGCCCAGGTTTTCCGCCACGTCAGTGCGCAACAGCCCGTGCTCCGAAAATACAGGGTGAACTGCAGGAAAATGCCCGCACTCAAATCCAAAATAATTGAGCACATCGGCAGACAGTTCATCTTTCGTAAAATCCCAGAAAATGCCCTCGGAGAGGGCTGAAATGGTGGTGGTGACCGCCCCGGTGAATTTCATGGCGATGTAATCGCCGGGCAGCAATACTTTATCAATCTGTTCGTAAATATGCGGCTCGTTCTCCTTCACCCAGGCCAGTTTTGCCGCTGTAAAATTACCGGGCGAGTTCAACAGCGTAACCAGGCATTTCTCTTCGCCGATCGCATGAAAAGCGGCTTCCCCATAAGGAACTGCACGGCTGTCGCACCAGATGATCGCATCGCGGAGCACTTCTTTCCGTTGGTCCACCAGTACCAGCCCATGCATCTGGTAAGAAATTCCGATGGCACTGATATCCTTCGGATCGCATTTGCGGCTGGCGTTCAGTTTCAGGATCGCTTGCTGCACGTGCTCCCACCACATCTCGGGCGATTGCTCGGCCCAGCCATGCTGCAGCGAAATGATACCGGTCTCCGTATCCGGGAATTGTGCAGAAGCAATGCAGGCACCACCTGCCGAATCAATAACAGATGCTTTGATAGATGAAGTGCCCACATCAATGCCTAATAAAAGCATACGGTTTGTTTATTGATCAGCGGCGAAATCCGCCGGTAACATCAGTCATGTTTCCTGCTGCGCACGATCCCCTCTTCCAGGCCACGCAATTCTGCCAGTCCGCGCAGCCTGCCAATCGCCGAATAGCCGGGATAGGTTGTTTTGGCCAGGTCGTCCAGCATCTGGTGACCATGGTCGGGACGCATAGGAATGGATACTTTTCGCTCCTGCATTATTTCCACTACTTCACGCACGATCGCGAACATGTCAGCATCTCCCGCCAGGTGGTCAGCCTCATAAAAATTCCCTTCCGCATCGCGCTTTGTATTGCGCAGGTGCAGGAAGTGGATCTGTTTTCCAAATTTTTTCGCCATCCTTACCAGGTCATTGTCTGCGCGGGCACCAAATGAGCCGGTGCAGAAACAGAGGCCATTCGCAGGCGAGGGCGCTGCGGCCAGCAATTCACCGGCATCTTTTTCTGTGCATACGATACGTGGAAGGCCCAGCAGTGAATAAGGCGGATCGTCGGGATGAATGGCCATTTTCAATCCACATTCTTCGGCAACGGGCACTACCTCCCGCAGGAAATAAAAAAGATGTTGCTTAAGAAGAGCCGCATCGATATGCTGGTAAGTGCGCAGCGCTGTCAGTATTTCTTCCGGGGTAAAGGGAACATCGCTCCCGGGCAACCCAAGGAGTGCATTGTGATAGAGCTTTTTTTTCTGCTCTTCACTCATTCCGTCAAACTTCTCTTTTGCCTTTGCGCGTTCTGTTGCGGTGTAATCATCTTCCGCACCGGGCCTCTTTAGTAAAAACAGATCGAAGGCAATAAATGCATCCCGTTCAAAATAAAGGGCCTTGCTGCCATCGGGCATGGCGTATGAAATATCCGTCCTCATCCAGTCGAGGATCGGCATGAAATTGTACGTGACCACTTTCAGTCCGCAGGCTGCGACATTGCGAAGACTTTTTTTGTACTGGTCGATGTACTTCTTATAATCTCCCGATTGCTTCTTGATGTCTTCATGTACGGGCAGGCTTTCTATCACCGTCCATTCCATTCCGGCGGCTTCGATAAGGGCCCGCCGCTCATTGATCTCGCTCACGGTCCATACATCCCCTACGGGTATATGGTGCAGTGCGGTCACCACACCCGAACAACCGGCCTGCCGGATATCTGACAGTTTTACGGGGTCATTGGGACCAAACCACCGCATGGTTTGTGTCATCTTATATAGCTGCGTCTCCAATTGTCGGCCGGTTTAGATCAAAACAATTACCAGAACAGGGTGTACAACGCTGCCAGTATTCCGCAAACGATGAGCGCACCGACCGCAAAAGCGGGCGATAGCCTGAACATCTTTTTGTCCACCTGCAGTGCATGGACCTTTTTGCCACTGCGGTTTTCGATCATGCTGATGATATACATACCTGCAATGCAGAAAATAAATACGAAGCCCATCCTGTCAAGGAAAGGAATTTCATACAGCCCCTTATCGTTCAGTTTGGAAAAGCCCATGCCCGAAAGGAAAGAGAGGTTTACTATACTGGGCAGGAATTCCAGCACCACCGAGAACACGAAACCGCCGATCGTAGCGAACAGCGCGGCGTTGGAAGTGGCACGTTTCCAGAAAAATCCAAGAATGAACATAGCGAAGATGCCCGGCGACACAAAGCCGGTGTACTTCTGGATATAAACAAAACCACCTTTCTCGATCCCGAGGTGAGGAGCGATCACAACTGCCAGTATCATGGCTATGACCACCGTGGCCTTGCCCACCCAAACCGTTTTCTTTTCGGTGGCATTTGTATTGAACACCTTCTTGTAAATATCAAGCGTGAAGATGGTGGAGATGCTATTCGCCTTACCTGCTAGAGATGCCACGATGGCTGCGGTCAGAGCGGCAAAAGAGAGGCCTTTCAGTCCCTCCGGCAGCAGGTTCAGCAATACCGGGTAGGCCTTATCGCCCATGACCACACCCGCTTCATTGGTAAGCCCCTGCTGAAGCGATCCCTGCTGGTGCAGCACAAAGGCCGCGATACCCGGCAATACCACGATCACCGGCATCAGCAATTTCAGGAAGGACGCGAACAGGATGCCACTGCGTGCGGTCTTGAGATCCGCGCCCAGTGCGCGTTGTGTGATATATTGGTTACAACCCCAGTAGTTCAGGTTTACGATCCACATACCGCCAATCAACACGGTAAGGCCCGGAAGATCGAGATAGCTGGGATTGTCTTTTTTCAGGATCATATGAAAATGATCATTGGCATGCTGCACCATCAGCCTGAAACCGTTCACCACACCCGTGGTATTGAACTTCTCGGATACCAGGTTCAATGCGATGTAAGTAGTAACGAGGCCTCCGAGTATGAGAAAGAACACCTGCACCACATCGGTATAACCGATCACCTTCATGCCACCCAGCGTGATGATGATCGCAAATACGGCCAGCACATACATGCAGGCGGTGGTATCCAGCCCCGAAATGCTGTTGATCGCAAGCGCGCCCAGGAACAGGATAGAGGTAAGGTTTACGATCACATACAGCAGCAGCCAGAATACGGCCATGATCATGGCCACGGTGCCGTTGTACCGCGTATGCAGGAACTGCGGCATCGTGTAAATCTTGTTCTTGAGGTAAACGGGAATAAAAAATATGGCTACGATCATCAGCGTGGCTGCCGCCATCCATTCGTACGTGGAAATGGCGAGCCCCATTTTAAAACCACTCCCGCTCATGCCGATGAATTGTTCTGCGGAAATATTCGATGCGATCAGCGAAGCGCCAATGGCCCACCAGGTCAATGACCCTTCAGCCAGGAAATAATCGTGTGAAGCAGTGATCGAGGCTTTCTTTTTACGGCTGTAAACCCAGTAACCATATCCTGCCACCACCACAAAATAAAACAGGAACACATAGTAGTCTAGTTGCTGAAGGCCATGCATGTCAGGTAGTTTTAAATATGAGATTTAAATATAGCGGTTAATTGCAGTTTAAACAATTTCCATGCGGGTTTGCCGGTGAACGATTGCGGATTTATGCAACTGTTTTGTGTTTGTTGCTGCAACAAGTGTTTTGCGCCGATGTTAGGCTGCCCGTGAAGAATTGCTACAGGCGTAATGGCCAACAACGAACCGGAGATTCTCCCGTCGGTCCCCCGGCGGGATTCATTTATACAACCTGCTATTTATCTCTTTCAACCAGGCCTTGTCCATCTTGATCACTGCGCGATCATATGTCATGAGTCCGTTCAGTTCCGATTCAACATCCGTGGTTTGCGTATAGATCGCGGCCGAGAGTCCTTTTCGTTTCAATACGAGTACACTGTCGATCAGCGTACGGTACTTTTCCTGCAAGGCCGACTGTGTAGCGGAGGTGAGATAGTGATTCGGTGCACGCGAGAGATCATTCACCCACAAATGCCCGTTCACCTGCAGCGCCTGCCCGCCAAATTCGCCCTCCACACTGGCTCGCCCCGGCTCAGTCGGAAACATATCCGGACCAGGATAACTGTGGTCATCCACCATATCGCTGGTCTTGCGGTCGCTCCAGCCGCTCGTGGCATCCACCCAGCGGGAAGGGTCCAGTGATTTGGCAAATTGCGCGATCTCCGCCGTGCGGAACTGCCCCCATCCTTCATTAAAGGTCACCCAGGTTACGATCGAAGGGTGATTGATGTGCTGGGCGATCATTTCCTTCAGTTCATAGCGGTATTGCTGCTCGGACTGTGCGGTACGCCGGATATCGGGGTCCTTTGGTTCTATGTGGCGGTCGCCACTGGGCATATCCTGCCAGACCAGCATGCCCAGTTTGTCGCACCAGTAATACCAGCGCTGCGGTTCCACCTTTACATGCTTGCGGATCACGTTGAACCCCATGTCCTTTTCGGTGGCGATATCGAATTTCAATGCTTCATCGGTAGGGGCTGTATACAACCCGTCCGGCCAGAACCCCTGGTCGAGCGGCCCGATCTGGAACAACGGTGCATCATTCAACGCCAGGCGCATGATGCCCGATGCATCTTTCTGCAGCGATACATTGCGCATCCCGAAATAACTCTTCACTTCGTCTGCCTTTTTCCCGTCTTTTTTCAGTACAAGGATGAGGTCATACAGAAATGGGTCGGAGGGCGACCACCGCCTCGCATGAGGGATATGGAGATTAAGTGTTCCGTTCAATGGTCCCGACACGGTGCCCGCTTTCTTTTCGTGATCGTAGGCAGACAGTTCCACTGTGTAGGCCTCATAGCCTGCGTGGTGCGGAAAACGCACCTGCAGGTCCTCCGAATGGATGTCGGGGGTCAGCACAAAATCAGGGAGCGGGTTTTCCGGCTCGGCTTCCAGCCATACGGTCTGCCAGATGCCGGACGATGCCGTGTACCAGATCCCGCGAGGATCGTTGTACTGTTTTCCATTGGGCTGATAGCCTGCATCGGCGGGGTTCCAGGCAGATATGGTGATCTGCTGCGCACCATCTCTCCTGAGTGCCCCGGTGATATCAAAGCTGAAGGCATCGTAACCGCCGCGGTGTGTACCCAGCTCCTTTCCATTCACCCATACTTTCGATTCCCAGTTGACGGCCTCAAAATGCAGGATCACGTGTTGTTGCTTCCAGCTTTCGGGTATGGTAAAAGTATGGTGATACCAAAGCACGCCCGCGGCGCCGGGTTTTTTCTTTACCCCAGACAAGGCTGACTCTACCGGATAGGGCACTAGTATGCGGCCATCCCAGGCAGCCGGTTCTTCAAATACCGGGCGGATCGCATAATCCCATAGCCCGTTCAGGTTCTTCCATTGAGTACGGACGTGTTGTGGAGTGGGATATTCTGCATGCGCGTTGGTGGCAGATACATCCGCGGCCCACCGGGTCGTAAGCGTTCCTGCCACAGGCTGCCAGGCCTGTGAACGCGCTTCACAGAAAAATAGCAGGCAGGCAACAACAAATGAAATCTTTCTCATGACGTTGGGTTAGATCATCAGCGATCAAGGAATGCCAGCAGGCGTTTCATCAGCGACACCCGCTTGTTGGAAAACGGGTGATCCGTATTCCAGACCGCGTAGTCAAAGTAGTTTTTATTGGCCGAGCGGATCGCATTGGCCGCGTCTGCATTGTGATTGTGTTCATCCAGCATTACGATCTGCTTCCGCCCCAGCCGCTGTGCATCATTTGCAAGATCATAGGCTTCATTGTGATCGATCACCGGTTGAAAAAAAGTTTCCGGCGCCGTATTCAGCACAAAATATTCATACCCGCGCTTTTTTATAACGTCGGCCACACCGGCCTTGTCGTGCACGGTCTTGAAATCGCGGCCGATGTTCCAGGCCGAAAGGGCAAAACCCTTTTCCACGCCCCTGAGTTCCTGCAATGCCTTCAGGCAGATCCATCCGCCCATACTATGACCAAATAATGCGATGTGTGCGGTGTCTATACCCAGAGAGGCAGCGTTTGCCTTACAAAAGGCGACTGCATTCACTACATCTTCCACGCAATGCATGAAACTGAAACTGCCCTGACTGCCCCAGGATCCGCGGTAGTCAAAATAGATCACGTTCCAGCCGTGTGCACGCACCACCTGGGCGAGGTCCAGGTTGCGTTCATTGCCGGGAAACCCGTGCAGCAGTAATAATGTGGGATGCTTCCCCGCGCCGTTCGGCTGGTAGATGAAGCCCTGCAACAGGCTCCCGGCAGAAGGTATCTGCAGTTCCTTCATTCCGGCATGCGCGGTGGCGCCCCAGGTATCATCGCGTAAAACAAGCGTATCCTGCGCGTGCAGGGTTGCGCAGAAAAATAAGCACAACAGGCAGGCGATCGCCGGCCCCGAACTGGTTCTTATATATCTCATGTGACAGAAAATTACAGTACCTGTACGTTCTTCGCCCGGGTATTGTGGAAAAGCGGTTCGGGTGCATGCATCCGCACGTTCTTCAGAAAAATGTCTTCCACATCGGTGCCGGTAAATCCTTTGTTCGCCGTAATGTCCATATCATCAAAAAATATCCTTTTCACGGGCATTTCGGGAAGTCCCGTCATAGTGATCGCCCGCGCCGCGCCGATACAGCTGATATGACTGATATGAAAATCCGTGAACACGGGTGTTTTGTCGCGTACCGTCGTCCTTACCGAATCGATCGTTTTGCCCGCGGGCACGTCTTCATAGTAGGTATCGAAAGATATGGCATCGGTGACGATATTCTGCATATGGATATTGTCAATATAGATATCTCTTACCAGGCCTCCGCGGCCTGCATTGCTTTTTACGCGGATGCCCACATCGGTGCCGATATAGTTGCAGTCGGTCACATAAATATTGTGCATCCCGCCATCGGTATTGCTCCCGATCACGAATCCGCCATGTGCGCGGAACACGATGCAGCCTGCTACCAGTATGTTCTCGAGATCGAAAGCGCCGGGGGCATCGTTCTTGCTGCCGCTGGATTTCATACAGATGCCGTCATCACCTGCATTGACCGTGCAGGCATAGATGGCCACATTGCGGCAGGCGCTGATATCGATGCCGTCGCCATTCTGGGCCCACCAGTCGTTAAATATATTTACATGGTCCATGACCAGGTTGGTGCAATGATTGGGATAGAATACAAACTTGGGCGAGTTGCGTATGGTAACGCCCTTCAGCAACACATTGGTACAATTCACGAAATATACCATATAGGGCCGCAGGTAGTCACGGGCGGGCAAATAATCTGCCGCCTCGGGCTTGGCCGTTTTTGTCCTGAGCTTTTTGAGATAGTCCTCACCATCCATCGCATCGCTGGTGGGCCACCATACAGACCCGTCACGGCTTACGATGCCTTTCCGGGTAATGTCCCTCCACTGGTCGGGCGTCATCTTAGATTTTTTAACAGGGCGCCACGATTCTCCCGCGCCATCGAAAACACCTTCTCCCGTAATGGCAATATTCGAAAGATCATACCCATACACCGGTGAGGCGGGCGTAAAGCTGCCGCTACTGTTGCCTGCATGAATGATGGGATACTGCGTGTGATCGGAAGTGAATTGTACCAGCGCATCTTTTTCGAGGTGCAGGTTCACATTGCTCTGCATCTTCACGGGGCCCGTGAGCCATACGCCTTTCGGTACCACTACCCTGCCGCCGCCTGCCGCAGAACAAGCCGTGATCGCTTTTTCGAAAGCATCGGTATTGAGCGTTTTACCATTGCCCGAAGCGCCATAATCGGTGATCAGGAAATCCTTTGCGGGAAAGGAGGGTACCGGTATATCGGGCATCGAAAAAGGTGCCTGTGCGATATAGTCGTGGATCGTTTTCTGCTGCGCCTGTGCGGAACACAACAGGCCGGCGCCAAAAAGAAATAGCAGGGAGATGCGGTTGCTGCGCATGATTGGATTTTTATTGTCAGAGGGTTACCATTCTGCGGTTCTTCAGCAGGAAGTACATAATGATCCAGGCGATCACATATACAAAACCACAAACCGCGAACAAGATGTTATATGCAGTAGTAATATGCCCCAGGGCCTTGTAGTGGTCAGACAGGCGGCCCTGCAATTGCTGCACCGCTGCTCCGCCTACGCCACCCATCAGGCCACCGATGCCCGTAACAGAGCCAACGGCTTTTTTCGGGAACATATCCGAAACAGTGGTAAACAAATTGGCCGACCAGGCCTGGTGAGCCGCGGCCGCAATGCAGATAACGGTCAGCGCATAGATGTATGCATGATCACCAAAACGTTCTACATTTCCAAAATACTGGGTGAAGATCAAAAGTATCGGGAACAGCGCGATGATAAGCATCGCTGTCATCCGCGCCCGCTGTACGGGCATGCCGCGGTTGATAAAGAACATCGGGAAGCCGCCTCCGAATATACTGCCCAGTATCCCAACGCCGTATACTGTAAAAAGCGGGAGCATGATCTGGTGTCCTTCCATATGGAACTGCTGGCTCATATAATCAGGCAGCCAGAAAAGCAGGAACCACCAGACACCGTCGGTGAGGAATTTACCTGTAACAAAAGACCAGGTGGGCGCAAACCGCAGCAATTTGAACCAGGGGATCTTCGCTTTGTCTTCTTCGGTGATCTTGCCCGTGGTTGCGTTGGTGCTATCGCTGTGTATGTAGTTGTATTCTGCGGGGGAGAGCTTTTTCAGGCGGGATGGCGGGTTATACAGCGCAAACCAGAATATCAGCCAGATCAGTCCCACGGCGCCGGTCAGCAGGTAGGCCATCTGCCACCCCGCAATACTCCCGTTGAACCACACGGAGTAGGCGATCAGGGGCACGACGAGCGCGGCGATCATGGCGCCCACATTGGAGCCGCTGTTGAAAATGCCGGTAGCCAGCGCTCTTTCTTTTTTCGGGAACCATTCGGCGACCGTCTTGATAGAGGCGGGGAAGTTACCTGCTTCACCGAGTCCGAAAAAGCTACGCACCGCCGCATGGTTGAAGACCGATGAACCGCAAAACGCGTTCAGCATGCCGAATACCGACCAGATCATCAGCGACAGTGCCAGCCCCAGTTTGGTGCCTATCCTGTCGATGATCCATCCCGCCAGCAAAGTAAATCCGGCGTAAAAAAAGGTAAAGGCGGTAGTGATGTTGCCGAAGTCGGTGCCCGTCCAGCCGAAGCCACCCTCCGAAGGAGGTTTGGAAAACAGGGGTTTGAGGTACCCGATCACCTGGCGGTCCATATAATTGATGGTGGTCGCGAAAAACAGCAGCGCTACAATACTCCAGCGATAGTTGCCAACCTGGGTTTGGGTCATGTTCCCGTTTTAACGGATTGAATAATATCATTCGCCTTTTTGGCCAGCTCGGTGATCTTGCTATAGTCTTTTTCTTCGAGTATTTTTTTCGTGATGAGCTTGCTTCCCATTCCCACGGCGCAAACGCCGGCCTTGAACCAGGCAGCTATATTGTCTTTGTCGAGATCGACGCCGCCGGTGGGCATAAACAGCAATTCGGGGAACAATTCCTTGATCGCACTGAGGAATGAAGGGCCGAGTATATTGCCGGGAAAGAGTTTCACCATCTTTGCTCCGAGCTGTTCAGCGCGGATGATCTCGGTGGGGGTCATGCATCCCGGCACCCATAGCAGATCGTGTGCATTGGCCACCTCGATGGCGTCTTCTACCAGGCCGGGGGAAATGATATAGTCTGCGCCTGCATTGATAAACTGGCGTGCCTGTTCGGCGTTCTTGATGGTGCCCACGCCCAGGTACATGCCCTTGAGTTCGGTATCGCACACGCGCCGCATCTCCCGGAAATTGGCGAGGGCCGCTTCGCCGCGGTTGGTATACTCGACGGTTTTTATTCCGGCGGCATACAGCGCCCTTAATACGCCGATGCTCACTTCAGTGTCTTTATAAAAATACAGGGGCAGGATGCCCTGGCGGGGGATCAGTTCGAGTATCGCTGATTTCTTGTTCATATGGCAGGATGATATAAAGAAAGGCCGCAGCCCTTAGCTGTGGCCTAAGATACAAACCAAATAAGGTGTTTGCCAATAATTTATTCCGCAAACGATCCCGAACTTTTTTTTAACGGGAACCCCCTGATGGTCTATTTTTACGGACCTGATACGCCGCCCCGTGGCGGCAGAACATTCTAACATCCATTCAACCGATAAACATGTCAAAAAAAGTGGTTACCCTGGGCGAGATCATGTTGCGATTGTCTACCCCCGATTTCAAGCGGTTCGTACAGGCAGACAGTTTCGACGTAACCTATGGCGGCGGCGAGGCGAATGTGGCCGCGGCGCTCTGCAATTACGGACTGCAGGGAACCTTTCTTTCAAAAGTACCCGACAACCCCATTGGGCAGGCCGCGATCAATCACCTGCGGCGCTACGGCGTGGATACTCAATATATTGCGCGCGGCGGCAAGAGGCTTGGCATCTATTTCCTGGAAACAGGCGCCTCCATGCGTGCCTCGCAGGTCGTATATGACAGGGCCGGTGCCTCGATCGCGGAAATGGAACTGGCTGATTTTGATTTCGACAAGGTACTCGATGGCGCCAGCTGGTTCCATACCACAGGCATCACGCCGGCGCTGAGCGACAAGGCCGCCGCATTAACAGAGGCCGCACTGAAAGCAGCCAAAGCAAAAGGCATCACAACCAGTATCGACCTGAACTATCGCAAGAAACTGTGGAGCAAGGAAAAAGCCAGGGAAGTGATGACGCGTCTCTGCCAATATGTAGACGTTTGTATCGGCAATGAAGAAGATGCCGATACCACGCTCGGGTTCACCAGTAAGGGGACCGATGTAACCAAGGGTGAACTCAACCTGGACGGATACAAGGATGTGTTCAAACAGATGAAAGACAAATTCGGGTTTAAATATATCGCCTCCACACTGCGTGAGAGCCACAGCGCCTCCGACAATGGCTGGAGCGCGCTGGTGTACGACGGAACCGAATTCTATCACTCCAAACAATACGAAGTGCGTATCGTTGACCGTGTAGGCAGCGGTGATTCATTCGCCAGCGGGTTCATATATGGACTGGTAACAGGGATGAAGATGGGTGATGCCGCTGAATTTGGCGTGGCCGCTTCCGCCATCAAGCACACCATACCTGGTGACCTCAACCATGCCACGCTCAACGAAGTAAAAGAACTGGTCAAGGGCGATGGGTCCGGCAGGGTACAGCGGTAATTTGCTTGTTCATAACAAATCGATACGATGATCATTGATCAACTTGAAAATGCGGGCCGCTATGTGTCGCAGCATCCCTCCTTCGCCAAAGCATTCGATTACCTGCGGACGACGGACCTGGCTGCGATGCAGGCGGGCGAGTACCCGATAGACGACAACCTGCGCGCCTCGGTTTCGGTTCGCGCCGGAAAGACCCGCGAAGGCGCCCGCAGAGAGGCCCATGATCAGAACATCGATATCCAGGTTTGCATAGCGGGTGCGGAAGAAATGGGATGGAAACCACGGGCAGACTGCGGCCAGCCAACAGCGCCCTACGATGCCGCAAAAGACGTGGTTTTTTACCCCGACGCCCCGGATACCTATTTCAGTTTGCGGCCGGGGCAGTTCGTGATCTTTTTCCCGGAAGACGTACATGCACCCATGATCGGCGGGGGCGAAATAAAAAAGATGGTCATCAAGGTGAAGTTGTAATTTTAAGGTGCGTCACGATCGCAGCGCCCCACTGCCTTGTGTGTAACCGTGGGTTATGCCATCAAACAAACTCATATGTATCCTGCTCCCGGCCCTGTTACTGGCCGGGCCGGGCCTTGTAAAGGCGCAATGTCCACTCAATATCGGTTTTGAGCAGGGCTCGCTGGCCAACTGGCAGTTCGATACGGGCCATATCAACAGTAGTGGGGTGATCACACTGGACCCTGCGGCGGCACCTGTAGCCGACCGCCATACATTGCTCAAAAGTTCCACTACTGCATTTGATCCGTTTGGTCATTTTCCACTGATCGCATCGAACAACAGCAAATACCTGGTTCGCCTCGGCAACAGCAGTACGCAGGCACAGGCAGAACGCATGAGTTATACATTTACCATTCCCACGAACCAAAACGTATACAGTTTTATCTACCGGTATGCCGTGGTGCTTCAAAACCCCAATCATACCCCTCCTCAGCAACCGGGATTTACGTCAAAGCTTTTTGATGTTGATTCAAATACTTATATAGAATGCGGGACGTTCCAATTCGTGGCCGCCGCAAATCTGCCCGGTTTCATATTGTCGGACGTGTTTGCATCGCCCCTCGATGTGCAACACGACGTCTACTATAAAACATGGACACCCATAACGATTAATTTGTCGGGCCGGGCCGGGCGTACCATACGGCTGGAGTTCACCACCAACGATTGTTCGGAGGGCGGGCATTTCGGGTATGCCTATTTTGATGTGGATGAGAATTGCAACGCATCGCCGATCATCGGGAATACAATATGCTCCAGCAATGACTACCTGGTATTGACCGGACCGTACGGATTTGCGGGCTATAACTGGTATGAAAGCGATCTCACTACACTGGTCGGCACAGGCAACAGCATCTCTCTGCAGCCCGCCCCGTCACCCGGCTCCGTATTTGCGCTCGAAATCGTTCCTTATCCAGGGCAGGGATGCCGCGATACGATCTACACCACCATTGCCCTTTCCGGTACTCCTTTTTCAATGAAGACCACCGATTCGATCACGGCCTGCCTCCCGGCGGTAGTGGATATCAGCGCTCCCGGCATTACGGCGGGCAGTTCGCCGGGACTGACTTTTACCTATTACTCTGATTCAACGGCATCGGCGGCCCTTCCCTCTCCAGCGATCTCCCAGGGTGGCACCTACTATATCAAAGCCGCCGACACAACTGGCTGCACAGCGCTCAGGCCCATAACAGTCATACTTAATGACACGCCCCTGGTGCGCATCAGCAGCCCCCCGCCTATCGCTTTCCCCGCAACAGCGAATATCACCAGTCCCCTTCTGGCTAACGGTGACCTCACCGGCCTGTCCCTCACCTATTGGCAGGACACGGCCGCTACACAACCGCTCGATCATCCCGAGGCGATTGCCCAAAGCGGTACTTACTATGTAAAGGAAGTGAATGATTTCGGCTGTTCTGTTGTGATGCCTCTCGCAGTGGTAATAACACCACCGGTCATCAGCCCGCCCAATGCGTTCACCCCGAATGGGGACGGCATCAACGATACCTGGACGATCGCATCGATCGATCATTACCCTCAATGCATTGTTACGGTATTCGACCGTACAGGACAGACTGTGTTCAAGTCATATCAATATAATACGCCCTGGGATGGAAGGCTGAATGGGAAGCCGCTTCCTTTTGGTACTTATTACTATATCATCCGGTTAAATGACAAGCAAACCGTTTCAGGCAGCGTTACACTGATCCGGTAGAAGCGTTTACACCTTGAAACGTGCGGGTGCTTTTTCTTCCTGCCAGTTAAAATAATTTTTTGCATTGTAGTAAGAGATATCCTGTATCAGCTTACCTACCCATTTAATGTCGTGGGGCAGTTCTCCCTTCTCGATCTCCTCGCCGAAAAGGTTGCATACCAGCCGCCTGAAATATTCATGCCGGGGAAACGACAGGAAGCTCCTCGAGTCGGTGAGCATACCGATGAACCGGCTCAGCAAACCCATATTGGATAAGGCATTCAGCTGCCGGGTCATGCCGTCTTTCTGATCGAGGAACCACCAGCCGGAGCCGAATTGAACCTTGCCCGCTATCGACCCATCATTGAAATTGCCGATCATGGTTGCCATCAGTTCATTGTCTGAAGGATTGAGGTTGTACAGGATCGTTTTTGCCAGTTTATTGTCGCTGTCCAGTTTATTCAAAAACCGGGCAAGCGCTTTTCCCTGGGAGAAATCGCCGATCGAATCCCAGCCCGTATCGGGTCCCAGCTGCTGCAGCATCCTGGTGTTGTTATTGCGGAGAGCGCCCAGGTGGAACTGTTGCACCCATCCTTTTTCCCAATCCCATTCGGCAAAATGTATGAGCATTGCCGACCTGAATTTGGACTGTTCGGTTTCATTGAGCTCTTTGCCGGAATGGATCTTGTTGAATATCGCATCGATCTCGGAGCCGGTAAAATCGTCTGCATAGATATGCTCCAGGCCGTGGTCGCTCACACTGCATCCCATAGAAGCAAAGAAGTCGTGACGGTTCTGCAAGGCATACAGGAAATCATCAAATGAGGAAATGGAGATACCGGTGGCGGCCTCCAGTTTCTTTACATAGGCATTGAATACACTGGTGCTGCTTACGTTCATTGCATTGTCAGGCTGGAAAGCGGGCAGTACCGGTATCTCGAATTCTTCGTCCCGCAGCTGCGCATGGAATTTCAGGTCATCCACCGGGTCGTCGGTGGTGCAAATGGTGGCAACATTCATTTTGCGCAGCAGCCCGCGCACGGAATACTCCCTGGAGCGGAGTTTCTCCGAACAGCTGTCATATATTTTTTTAGAGGTGTCGGGGTTCAGCAGGTCGTTCACATCAAAATAGCGTTGCAGTTCCAGGTGCGTCCAGTGATACAACGGGTTCCGCAGCGTATAAGGAACGGTTGCGGCCCAGTGATGAAATTTTTCTGCGTCGCCGGCGGCCCCGGTAATATATTTTTCATCTACCCCGTTGGTGCGCATCGCCCTCCACTTATAGTGGTCTCCATATAACCAGACCTGCGTAATGTTATCGAAATTTTTGTCCTCGGCGATCTGCTGCTGGGGCAGGTGGCAATGATAGTCAATCACGGGCATGCCTTTCGCGTAGTCGTGGTACAGCTCCTGGGCCGTCTTGTTCTGCAGCAGGAAATTCTCGTCGAGGAATTTTTTCATGGTATTGATATTAGCTTGCTATGCTTGATTTCGGTTGATTGAACATACGAATTTTACAAACTCACGCCTCTTTTCCAGGGAATAAAATCATCCTGGTTCAGCTGCACCGCTTTGGGTATCACTTCACCGCTGGCCGCCCGGATACAATATTCCAGAATCTCCTCTCCCATCTGTTCTATGGTCTTCTCTCCCTCTATTATTCCGCCCGTGTCGATATCGATGATATCGCCCATCCGCCTTGCCAGTGCCGAATGCGTAGCTACCTTGATGGTAGGACAAACGGGATTGCCGGTGGGGGTGCCAAGGCCCGTGGTAAAAAGGATGAGCGTGGCGCCGCTGGCCGCCTTGCCCGTTGTGGCTTCCACGTCATTGCCCGGTGTGCATACCAGGTTCAGTCCCGGTTTCGTGGCGGGCTCGGTATAGTCGAGCACATCCACAACGGGAGATGTACCGCCTTTTTTGGCAGCTCCCGCACTCTTGATCGCATCGGTGATCAGTCCGTCTTTTATATTCCCGGGCGATGGGTTCATTTCAAACCCGGAACCTACCCGGTGAGCCGACTCATTGTAAGTGGTCATCAGGTGAATGAATTTTTTTGCGGCATCCTCTTCGATCGTCCGGTCGATCAGGCCCTGTTCCGAGCCACAGAGTTCGGGAAACTCGGCCAGCAATACCTTTCCACCCAGCGCCACTACCAGGTCGGAGCAATAGCCCACGGCCGGGTTCGCGGAAATGCCGCTGAAGCCATCGCTGCCGCCGCACTTGACCCCGATGCAGAGCTTATCGAGCCCTGCCGGTGTGCGCCTCAGTTTATCGATCTCGATCAACCCCCCGAAAGTAGACCGGATGGCTTCCGTGATCAGTTGCTCCTCGCTTTGCGACTGCTGCTGTTCAAAAACATACAGCGGCTTGTCAAAACCGGGATTGTGTTTCTTGATATCGTCGAGCAACTGCTTGGTCTGCAGGTTCTGGCAACCCAGGCTCAGTATGGTAACGCCGCTTACATTCGGATGATCCGCATAGGCGGCGAGCAACCTGCCGAGTATCGCGGCATCCTGACGGGTGCCCCCGCAACCGCCCTGGTGATTGAGGAACTTGATCCCGTCCACATGTTTAAAAAGGCGGTGAGTGGGAACATCGGACCCCGAAATTTCTAGGGGTGCTGCAGAAATATCGGCCCCCTTCTTATACAATTCCACCAGCAGTTCCGTTTTCTGTTTGTATTTGTCTGACACCTCGTATCCGAGCTGTGTGTGCAGCGCTTCGCGGATCACATCCAGGTTACGGTTCTCGCAGAAAACCGTGGGCATGAAGAGCCAGTAATTCGCTGTTCCCACGCGGCCGTCTTTCCGGTGAAAGCCATTAAATGTTCTTCCCGCG
>Ga0206972_1069_pt1 | contig 25564 bp, 22 predicted proteins | sample Alteio_BWOrgHeat_86_FD_152925 | JGI IMG/M metagenome (GOLD analysis project Ga0206972, IMG submission 152925) | Enriched cells from forest soil in Barre Woods Harvard Forest LTER site, Petersham, Massachusetts, United States -... | ecosystem: Environmental > Terrestrial > Soil > Temperate forest >...
GGTTACATTCGCGGCCTGATTCTGGATAGCGGCGAAAGCCTTGAACTGCGTCGGATCGAAGTTCATGGAGAACCCGCTCGGCGTCTTGAGATCGATCGGCGCGAACAATTGCGAGCCGCTATTTTCCAAGGCCTTGGCTCCATCGACCGTCTGATTGATGGCGGAAGTCAATTGCCCCACGGACTGGCTGAGTTGGTTCGACCCGAGCAATTGCAACTGGAGCGCTCCGGCTGCGGCTGCTGGGTCGCCAATGTAACCTTTCACCTGCTGTGCCAATGCCACGTATCGCTGCATTTGCTGCAACTGCGAATCGAGGTAAGCGATGGATTGAGTCCATTTCGCGATGTCCTCGATGTGATTTACCACCGCAATCGGATCTGCAACGACGGCGACGGGGTATTGAGCGCGGGCTGGTAATACCAGGGCGACGAGGAGGAGGATGAGAGGTAGGATTTTGATTTTCATAGAGATTTAGGGTTGGTCAACGCGGAGGAGTTCGGTGTGGGGGACGGTGGTGACGCCGTTGGTTTCGGCGCCTCCCACCACGACGGGGAGATAAGAGGTTTGTGGGACAGGTTCCTTCGGCTGTTTCTGGAGGTTTTGCATCATCCAGTACTGCTGTTTGGCCGCGTCGTTGCGGCCGAGGTAATAGCCGTCCTTGTGATCGCCGGTCCCTTCAGGGCCAAGCAGATTGGAAGTTGAGGCGCACCCGGCAAGGGCGAGAATCGGCAGAAAGATCAGGATGATTTGTCTCATAAGTTTTGTGGGTTGGCTGGCGTAGGCGCGGCGATGTGCCGTATCGTTCCGCACAACGGCGGTTGAACGGTGGGCGAGTAGTAACAGAGGGAGGAAAACTTCTGGCCGGCGGCCTGTTGTTCCGGCAGTGGGTAGTGCTGCACGGCGTCGATCATTACCTCCGGCAACTGGATGTCCTGGGAGATGTCCTCCAAGTCGGAGCGGTCGAATTGCCGCATGAGGAAAAACTGTTTCGAGTTTCCCATGATGACGGGCCGAATCCGGGTGCCCTTGAATTTGCTGTACTGCTGGACAATGGAGATGATCCAGCAATTGAATTTGCGAAGCTGGGCGTAGCCTTCGCCCATGATCTTTTCGCCGCCCGGAACATCGAGGAAACGGGCTGCTTCCTCGAAGATGATCCGTTTCCAGAGATGGCGCGGCAGACTAATGATGTGCTGCCGGGTGAAGCCCGAAATCAAAAGACCCGCCGCTGTCTTCAGTTCGACGGCCTGCTCGGGAATATAGCCAAGTTCAAAGTGGGTGATTTTCCCGGTCAGTGAAATATTGGTCGTGCCGTCGAAAAGTTTTCCGTACTGGCCAGAGGCGGTCCATGCCGTTAGCAGCGTGGCGATGTGGTCGATCTCATCCTTGGGATGTTCCGGGAACCGGGAAAAGAACATCAAATCAAGCAGGCCGGAATGGGTGGGATAATCTTCGGGTTGAAAGGCGCTATACGCGGTCTGCATCAAGAACCGCTCGGTTTGCGGTTCTTTCAAAAACCGGGTGATTTCGTCCTCGGAGATCGAAGCGTAAAAGGTAAGCGCTTCGTCGTTGGTTGATTCCATGCGGTCGCGCAATTCGGCGAAGGCCTCGAGGTGGGTGCTTTCCAGTCCCATTTTCTCCTGTCGCCATTTGTGAACGGCGCAGGCGAGCCGTTGCAGGCGTGGGATTTTGTCGGTGTGCCGATTGGCCCATTCATGGAAGGTGTCGGTATAGAGCTGCTGCACGTACTGGCCGACCTGGGCCTGCCGTAGTTGCTGTTTCTCGGCGCTGGGCGACTCACCAATCATCTTGGAGACGAGCGCGACGGCGCTGGCGATCTGGAGCTGGTTGAGCGGCAAGCCCTGGGTGTCGAGATAATTGATGGTCAGTTGGCCATCGGGATGTATGACGATCGGAGTTCCGCCGAGACTTTCGGTGAAATGTTTGTAGGAAAGGCCCTCCTCGATGATGACGGTGTAGTGAAAGCAGGGCTGTGTCTGCGCGAGAAGATCTTCCATCGCAAACGATTTGCCGGCCCCGGTCATGCCGATGAGAACGGAATGCTGGGGCGTGCCGCCAACAAAGGTTCGGACTCCGGCCAGATTGCCGTTGGTTCCGTCATAGATCGCCTCCGCCTCGGCGAGATGAGCAGTAAAGGTGGATGAGAACGGAAGGAGATCGGCAAGGTAACGGTCCTCGGCGTAGAGGTCGCGGTACCGGTAGTTGCTGCCGGTCCAGCCGGGCCAGGTGGCAAAGAAAAGCTTTTTGGCGGTGGTGGGAAGTGCCGTCTGGTAGACCTGCGCGCCATTCATTTGCTGGACGGCGTTCTTGATCGCCGCGCACTTGGCGTGCAGGCCGGCCTCCGTTGGGTCCCACACCCGGATGAAATAAGCAACGTGGAAGGGATAGGCGAAGCCTTGGGCGAGAGAATCGACTTTCCGCTCCTTCTTTTTCAGCGCGACGGAAAGCGAGTGTTTGCCCTCCGATTCATAGTCGCCCCGGAGACGGTCAATGGCCTTCTCTTCACGAGAGATTTCCTCGCGAACGGGAATGGGTTCCAGATTGATGGTGATCTGGTAGTCGAGGAACGGAAGCGACGTGAGCCGGTAAACGATGCCGGGGTAGGTTCTCTGCGGCCACCGTTTGATTGAAAAGATGGCGTGGTAATGGTCATCCAAAGTGAAACTGGCTCTATCGGACAAACCGACGCCCTCGGCGTCCCAGCACAATTCCTGAATCGACAACTTGGGCTGGTAGAGTTCGGCGAACTTCGTGTCGATCTGATCGGCAAGCGATGGATTGAGGAAACGCTTGTAATAGGCGAAGTGCTCCAAATCGGACATGGGCCGGATAACCGTTCCCGCACCGAAGATGGTGGTGAGCACAAGGCTCATCTCGTCAAAACCGGCGCGGAGCTGGGCTACCGTCTTGTCGTAGTAATCGAGTAATCCGTTATCCGTCTGGAAAGCGCCGGAGTAGGTTTCTATTTCCTGGGAAACGAAAAGGACGAGCTGCTCCCGGCGAAGTGTCCGGTCGAGCATCCTTCGCCAGTAGCGGGAGAAACGCTCCTGCCGGATGGTTCTGACATACTCATCAGTCGCCTTGGCCGTCTGCTGGTGATAGCGGATAAGTTCCGCCTGATAATCGGAATTGCAGGTCCACTGAAGCTGCGCCCGCTGCTTTGGGCCGAGTGTGGCGAGGAAAATGCGGAGCTTGTCCTGGAATTCATTCTTCAGGCTGGCCGAGGCATGCTGCAAATCGGGCGGCTCAAGGATGAAACCTTGGCTGGCGATGGCGCCGGTTTCGAGATTGCCATAAAGGATGAGACCTTCGGCGAAATGACCGTTGGGGGCTTTGGCGTGGCCCTTCATTTGGGCCTCCTCGCGGCTATCTGAATCCAAGGATTGAACGAAAAACCCGGCCCCGTGATCCACAACTCGAAGACATCGAAGTCGTATCCGGGCGGTTTACCCTGCTTGAGCAGGAGAACGTAGGCAAGGGTTCCGCCGAAAGGCACCGCCCCGAGTGGGTAGCTCAGCCACCAGGCCAGATGCAGGAAGCTGAAGAGGACCAGCACGACGCCAATGGAAAGGGCGGCGGATGCGACGACCGGCATGAAGAGATTGCCGTCGAGGCCCCAAACGGAGCCCGCGGAGTCGTCCGCCGCATTGGTATCGGTGAGTCGTAATTCAGTCATGGCGAATCCGGGTGAAGGCTCGGGACGATGCCAAACGGATTAGAACGAGGGAGTGAGGACCGCGCCGTTCAGATTGAAGATGGCGAAGAGAGCGCCCATGATCGCGGCGGCCCCGGCGATAATAATGCCGGCCACGATTCCCATTTTTCCGTCAGCGTCGCCCTTGCTGATGGCGTTGGCGCCGCTCCAGATTTTGACGACGCCCCAGAAGAATCCGAAGATGAAGAGGATTCCGAGCGCCGTGCTGAATCCCTGTTGGAGTTGGGCGGTGCCGCCCGTGGCTTGTGCGAAGATCGCGGTAGAATTTGTCATGGCCAGATTAAGCCATGAGAGGGGCGTTTCCGACCAAGGTACGGTGGGCGATTTCAGTCCAACGATGCAAAACTGTGGCGTAACTCCGCCAGACCTCATGGAAATGAGGCTTTTTTGACTTAAAATCGCCTACATGAATTCCCATACTCCCGCATTACTCAACAGGCTCCGCCACTTGGAACGCCATCTTCAATCCAATATAAAAGGACAGGATCACATTATCCCGCGAACCTGCTCCGTTCTGCAACGGGGCGAACTGGGCCTGGCTCATCCCGACCGCCCGAAAGGCTCCTTCTTATATGTGGGACCGACGGGCGTCGGTAAAACGGAGCTGACAATCTGTTTCACTGATTACCTGTTTGGGTCGGGTTATCTCCACCGCTTCGATATGTCCGAATTTCAGAATCAATACTCGGTTGGGCTGCTCCTGGGAGCAGCGCCGTCCGAAAACGGAATGCTGGGGCGCGCGCTCGACCAACACGGGGAAGGCACGCTTCTTTTCGACGAATTGGAAAAGGCTCATCCGCTAGTCCTCGATCTTTTCCTGCAAGTCCTCGACGCCGGCCGGATCACCTTGGCCAATGGTGAAACCAAGAGTCTGAAAGATTACTATGTGGTGTTTACCTCAAACATCGGGGCCTCGGAAGCAATGCGGATGGAGAATTCCGCGTTCTCGACCATCGAGCGCACAGTCTTAAGGCGTGTTGATCAAGCCCTGCGGCCCGAGCTAGTCGCACGCATCAATGACAAGTTGGTGTTTAATAGGCTGACCTACGAAGTGCAACGGGATATCTGTGAGTTGATGATCGAGCGGGAGCGGGAACGTCTGGCCACGATGGGACATTCGCTGTCGATCACGCCCGATATAATCGAGCAGCTTGTCCGGGCCGGATACCATCGTACTCTTGGCGCTCGTCCGATGCGAAACACGGTGGATCGTTTTTTGCAGCAGACTATCGCTAGTGGATTGCTCGATTCCTCGGCATGATCGGGCGGGGGGCGATAGTCATTTCCGTGCGACGATCGCCGTCTCAATTGACAAGATATTATTGTATCGCGTCTGGAACATCGCCTTGTCCGTATTGACGTAGCAAGTTCTCGGGTCGTCGTGTTCCGTGACGCTCAGCTTTCCATACAAGTCCCGCAAGCTCGTTGCTTCGGCAGGCTCAAGCGGCACTAGTTTGGTAAACTGGACGAATTCTGAAACGCTTTGACTCTTTTGTTTGTATTGGTGTCGTTGATTATTAAATACGTGGGTGTTGACGATGCTTTCGACCAACCTGCGCATTTTGGCGGCAAGGACTTCCTTTTGAGCTTTGGTTGGTTCTCCCGGTGCCCCCAGAATGGTTGTAATATCAGTCTTTAATTCGTCAATCTTCTCCGAGTATTCACTGACCACGGAACAGCCTTCCAATAGTTGCACGGTGAGATGACCGTTGAGACCGCTAGCGTTAAGCGTAGTCTGAAGCTGAACAAAGAACTCCCAATTGTGGGTTAGCACTATGATCTGCCTCGTTGGATGTTTGATCGTGAAGTCTCGAAGCCGGATGCAGTAATTGGTGATGTAGTTGTAATCGAAACTTGAGATGGGATCGTCGAACGCGAGAACCGGATGTGCGCATGTCTCCAATTCAGCAAAAAAAAGAGCGAGAGCATGCACTCGTTGCTCACCCTCGCTTAGGACAGACATAATTTCCTGACCGCCAATTTGAGGCAGAACAGTTACGGAAGCATCGCTTCCCTTTCTGGCTAATTTAACTCCCATTGTTGCCATCGACTTTTCCGCCAAAGCGGTGTACTCGGAATTAAGCCGGGTCTCAAAATCGCTGACGACGAGCTGTTCATACGCTGTCTTCGCGGCAGTCGTGATTCTTTTTAATAGAGGCGTAAACGCCGGTAGTTCGGCATTCCAATAAGCTGCATTTTTCGCTTTGCGTTGAACCTCCTTCAAGAGCTCTAGTTCGGATGCTATCAGTTCGGCATATTCCAACGGGACGAGCTCCGAGCGTATGGTTTTTAATTGCTGCAATAGGGCATCCTGGCCCAGCGAAGCAGTTTGCACGGCTTGCGCCTTCTGCGCTAAAGCTAGCGTTTCTGTGGCAGCTATCGTTTCAAGTGAGGTCAAAGCGGTCAGTCCCTGTGTCGCCGGACTTTCAGACAAAGTACAGGAAGAAGCGATTGAATCGCAAAGTGGCTTAACTGCGGCGAGAGTTTCCACTGACAGCGTGCTATATTTGTCCCATGCTTTCCGGTCAACCGAATTTACGGCCTGGACCAGATTAGAGGCAGTCACCATCTTTTCCTTCAGTGCGGCCACTTCTTTTTCTAGTTCTCCGTTCAAAAGGTCGTGGTATTTGTGAAACAATGTCGCCTCAGTTGATCCCACTGCGCGCTTACAAAGTGGGCACGGTTCGGTGGAGACAGTTGCCAAGTCAGTCAACGCTGACGCAGCTCGCAGAAGGTCAAGAAATCCCTCTAAGGTTCCTTCTTTGGGCAAGAGCGTTTGAGCGAGCAAAGTTTGTGCGGCCTGTTTTTCCTTAATCGACTGGGCGATGACATCCGGACGAAGCGCCCAGAGTGCCTTCGCATTTTCGATGAGCGAATTGATGGCCGTAAGAAACGCATCTGAATCGCGATGCTCTGCCTTTAGCAATTTTAATCCTTCGGGAGAGGCAGCCTTTTCAAGTTGATCGCTGGCGGATCGCTGTTGTGCTAATAAATTCTGCTGAGCGAATGTTTCGCCGATATTGATTTCGGCCGGAAGTTTACCGAGGGTCGCCTCATCAAGAGCTGCTAGCGGTTTGCCGGTGAATTTCTGAAACTTCGCTTTTACCTCTTCGAGAGATGCAGCTAGACGTGTTGCATTAGCCTGTTTCGATTGCAGAAGAGCCTCACGCAACGAACTGGTGATAGATTTAACCGATTCAAAGACATGGAGCTTGAACGGCGTGAGTTCCATAATTCGTCCAGGTTCAACCGCATCCTTGGTGCTTTTGAATGCGAGTGACGTGTCAAAATATTTGATGGCACTTCGCCTTAACCCAAATCCGGAGGTTCCTTTCCATGTTTGGATGGCTGCATCGCTCCTCAATTTGTAATTAAACGTTGGCTCGAAAAGATACGTTTGTTGAACATTCTTAAGGGGCCGGACCGGTGACTCGGTACTTGATAGAATTTTCAGTGATTCACAGAGACTCGATTTGCCACTGCCATTAGTACCAAAGATCAGTGTGATGCGTTTCGCGAAATTGAGTAGGAGCGTATTTTCGAGCAGCTTGAAATTAGAAAATCCGGAAAGGGTTTCAAGGAAGTCCGTCGCAGGCGGGGAGACAGCCGCGGAAGCAGGGATCGCTCCGAGTTTCATTCCAAGATAGCTCGCGCGCCCCAAAAATAACGCCGTGAGGCTGTCGGACATGTGTTTGTCAGGCGATGTTACACCTTTTGAAACGACGGAATCGCAAAGAAAACTGAACCAAGGTTTATTTACATCCCTTGATAGCTCGGCCAAATAACCGTGCGCATCGGAATATGAAGTGGGCATGATCGGAAGAATCGTAGAGTTTGATGCTCCGGCGCGTCTGAATGAGGCCGATTAAAGGAGCGCGATGTATCGCGCAATGCTGAAGATTGCAGCCGCGCCGCTATGTGGTCAAGAGCCTATAGGATCGGCGATTTTCACGCCGACCATTAAGACATAGGAGGTGGTCCGTTTAGAGAATCGGTACGAGGTCGAGTAAAGGAAGACGGGGCTAATCGGACTCGCCGAAAACGCTGTTCACAATGTTTGAGAATGGCAACGTGTTTGGGCAACGCCCGCAGTTCATGCGGTTTGATCCAGTGTTCGTCCTGCTCGGTCCAGCTCGTATTGCTCTTCCCGGCTGAGCGGCCATAGGTTCGTTTTTTGATCGTCCGCTTGCCGATGGCGTCGGCGATCATCATGGAGGCCTCCTTGTCGGCGGCGGTGAAATAGATCTTGTTACCCAGGTTCAGGAGGAATACTTCAGCCTTTTCCCGGTTTCCCATCGGTGGAATGTACGAGGTGGGAGATTGGGTGGAGTTGATCGTGGTGGCCCGTGCACCGCGAATCTTGTCCACGACATTGTAATCGGAAATGCCGTCCTCGCTGATGAGAACAGTCTCCTGGGCTTCATCGAGAACCATGACGAGGAGGTTCTTGTTGTTCCGCTGGGCAGCGGACAAATCATAGCGCCGGAGGGCATGGAGATAGAACATCACCTTCAGGAGCAGGCTGACGTATTTTTTCTCCACCTGGTATTTCTGCGGAATTTTGACGGTGATGAGCTTCCCCTGGTCGATCTGTTTTAAGTCGAACGTTGGTTCAATCGGGCAGAAGACTTCCGCGATGTCTGGCGTGACGAAGGGTTGGAGGTAATTGAAGACGGTGGAACGGATGCCCCCGAGCTGTTCGGGCGGCTGCTTAATCAGGTCGGCGTAGTAATCGACCAGATAATCAAGGCGAGGTTGTTTCTTGGCAATTTCGCCTAATTCCTTGACCTGGTCCTTCAGGAACTCGGAATGGGTAATCATGGCGAAGCAATTGTCGATGGTGACCGAGACATGGAGTGCAGTCAGGGCCGAAAAGGTGTTTTGTATGGCGACCTGTGCGGCATTTTTGAAGAATGCCTGCCCGCCCTTTTGGCCGGCCGCTGTGGCGACATCCACCAAAATCTTGGCGTAGGTGGAATAAGGCACGGAGGGATCGGCCAGAAAGTTCACCGTATGAGGCGGCCTCCATCCTGGGGGCGCATCGTCGGACCGGACTTCCAACTGCACCAAGTCTTTTTCGCAATCGAGATCGCGGGCGATGGCGGCAATCGGTTCGCTCAGGTCGCCCTTGGTATCGAGAGCAAGGATTCCTATCTCGGGTCGGTTCTTCTTCAGGGCATGGATGATGGGAATGACCGCGCTGGCGGTTTTGCCCGAACCGGTTCGCCCGTCGATTTCCCAACCCCGGCAAAAATCGTCCTCGCTCCACTTCACCCCGCCAAGCTCCAGCACATGCCGGGGCGGTCCCTTTTCCTTCGGCGGGAACAGGGCACAGTAAGCGAAATAACCGACGACCTGCGCGAAGACGAGCGCCCATCCGGGATAGCCCATGAAAAATAAGCCCAACACGAGTAGGGCAGTTATCGATGCAAAAAGCCAAGAGAGGATAGACATAAGCCGGTCAATACTCCGGTAAGAAATCCCGCCACGAGTGTCGCGAACATTTGTCGCCGACGGGCATGGGCCAGAACTTCGGTTGTTTGATGCAAAAGACGCTCCAGCACGACGGCCAGAGACCGGCAGGAGGTGACACTAACTTCGATGGGGCCTTTGAGTTCCGTCTGAACCCGTTTTCCAACTTCGATTTGAAGGGTGTCCATGGCCGTTTTGGCCTGGGTCATCTGGTGGCTTACGCGGGAAAGCAGTTCCGTGCTGGTCGTCATCTTTTCGAGCCGGGTATCGAGGGCCGCCATGAAGGCCATACGCGCATCGGCAATGGTAACTGTCGTCTGATTGGTCTGCGTCCATAACCATCCGAGCAGCGGGAGGATGGGGTCGCTGGCGGGAACTTTCAGCTCGTGGAGAAGGAGCTGAAGATCATCCGGCAAGGGTCCAATTTTTAGTTCTTCCGGCGCCTTCATGTGAGGAGATCCTTCGCCTTGCCGAATTGGCTGCTCATCAAATCGTGGAACCGGGCGCATCGCGTCCGGTCCAGAAGATGGAGCTTGTCGGAAGCGCTCCCCTTGCTGACAGTCAGATTGAAGAATTGAAGTTTGTTCCGCGTGACTTCGGTGAGGCACGGTACTTCGATTTCGAGCGCACCAAGTCCCGTGAGGCGTTGCCGGGTCTGCGATTGATCGAACAGGCTCAATTGCGAGCTATCACGGTAGTTCCTGACCACCAGCCACCGGACCCGATCCTCATACTCATCCAACAGGTCGGCGATTTGCGAAATGGCATCCTTGTCGTCCAGGACAATGACGACAAAAATCAATTCAAAGTGGAGCTGGGTTTGTAATTCAATGATCCGGCTCTCCTCAATGTATTGCAGAATCTTTGTTCCGCCCGACGCCCGGTTATCGACCAGAACGATGTCCACGTCTTCTAGCGCATTGACCATCTTATCGAGGACGGCCAGCTTGTCGGTATCGACATCGGTGTCGATGAAATGGGCCTCGGGTACAAAGCGATGGAAGGTGCTGTTGGCATGGTCGAGATCGAAGGTCTTCAGCTTAACCTTTTGATCCACGAGATAGTCGTAGATCAACGTCGCCACAAAACTTTTACCTATCCCTCCCTTGTCCTGGGGAAAGATGATCAGGCGTTTACGGGATTGTTCGTGTTGAGTCGTCATGGTTGTTTCTCATCACAGTGTATCGCGAGCGGTACGAGGACCGCGTTTGCCCGGCTCCGTAGTCAATGGAGGCCGTTGCTCCTTGCCTGTCGTCGGAGGGGTTTCGTCCTGGGGAAGCTCGGTCTCTGTAGCTGGTGGCGCGTTGCCTTCCAGCTCCGCGCGCAGTCGTTTTGCTTCCGCCTGATACTTGCGGCAAAATTTGCGAACCGTGGCGACCGATACCTTGATTCCCTTTTGCTGAAGCAATTCGGAGATTTTCTCGTAGCTGGCGTACTTGGCTCGCAGCAACAGGATGGGATCTTTATAGGTTTCGAGGAGAGATTGTTGTTGGACGGAATGATTGTACTCCGTCGCGATAGTGGATAATTCGGCGTGAATGACTTCGTGGTTCATGCCGGTAGAAAGCCATCTTCCTTGCACGCGATCAAATTTTCGCTGGTACTACTTCGTACTACCTAACGTCCGGGCATCTGCGCATAAAGGATGATCATAATGAATCAGAACGATCCGTGACGGCCTTCGCCCGTTGGCGCCGAAGGATCAAGTCGAGGTAAGCATCGGCGATCAGGTCCGCCTGCTTCACCTCAAGTTTCTTCATCAGGGCGAGAGCAATATGCTCCCCTTCAGGGACGGGTTGATCGGGGCGCATCACGACTTCGAGTTCAAGGAAGGTTCCCAAGCCCTCCACCTTATCAAGATGAATGCGAGTTTGACCGTGCAGATAGAGATGACGCTGCTTCTTCACCGTTCCTATTACGCCTAAAGAGTCCGCAAGCACGGCGCGCAATGCGCCGGGTTCGTTGGTCTTGGTGATGAGGTAACGTGATGACTTGGGTCCGGTTAAATTCTGGCGGCGATAGGCGATCAGTTCGCCGCGCCGCGCTGAGAACTGGCGCAACTTCAGCCGGCCATGAGGACAAGCAAAAAACGTGTCTTCCTGTTCAAGAATTTCCACGGGCGAGTCCGAAACAGCCGCCGCAGCCTGGGATGTCCGGTTCCAATCACGAACAACGGCTTTGATTTCAACATTGGTAGGCATGGCTTCCAATCAGATTACAATGAGCATTCACCATTGCCATCACCATGATAAAGGAATGAACGTGACGAAATGACGGATGATCACGATGAATGAGGATGACATGCCCCCGGAGTTCCGGAGCCTAACCAAACTTGGTTAGGGGTGGCGTGTCGTTTTTTCCACCCCTCCACTCTTTTATTTTACTAGTTTTTCGGACTGGATGATGAGGATAAAGCAGGGATGGATGACGGAGCACAATGGAGAAGAATGAAATCATTTGGAGTCGAGATGTTCGGATAAAGTATCGAATTATAATTTTCGAAATACCGGATGAACATAAGGATTCATCGTCATCAAGAAGCATGAGGTACTACCAAGTAGTACCATCATGAAAGCGACAACGGAGATGTTCCCATGAGAAGGTTCCGGCATGGTTCGTTTCGATCAACCGTGTGTCAGTGTTTCCCATGCGATCAATTATTTTTCGATGCACATGGCCAGTGACGATTACCTCACAGAACAAGGTCAGTCGGAAATGGTTTGGGTAGGTCGGGACGCTGAGCGATTAGGATTATCGGGCCAAGTTGAGAAGGAACAATTTCAACGGCTGTGTGAGGGTCAACATCCACACGCCGGAGAACGATTGGGTAAAAGAGAGCGAGGGCAGGTGAGAAGGGTTTGCTATTTCGGTCAAATCTCAGCGCCAAAAGACGTGTCCATCGCTTATCTCGTCGGTCAAGATGAACGAATCGCAAGGTGGTGGAAAGAAGCAGTTGCCGACACCGTGAAGGAAATTGAAGCCGTCACCGCAACGAGGCTTCGCAAGGGGGGAGAGGATAACAAGGATCGGCTCACGGGAAGCATGGTGGCCGCCATCGTCACCCATGAAGCCAGCCGTGCTCTCGACCCGCAACTGCACACCCATGTCTGTATTATGAACGTCACGTATGATCACCATGAGCAACAATGGAAAGGCGTTCAACCGGGCAACTATTTCAAGCATCAGGCATTCTTTCGGGAGGTCTGCTACAACAAGCTCGCGCAACGGATGGTGGCGGGTGGATATGAAATCGAGAAAGCCCGTAGCCTGGGATTCAATCTCAAGGGCTTTCCACCAGAGCTAAGAAAGCAATTCAGCAAACGCCGAGAGGAGATTGAGCGGGTGGCCAAAAGTATCGGGGCGACGACTCAGGATGAATTACAAACCATCACGGCGCGCACCCGCCATGCAAAACGGCATGTCGATGGGGAAACATTGAGAACACAATGGCGCGAGGAGGCCGGCGCCATGCTGGCCCAGGTTGAGAGGATAGTTGCGAGGGCCGATGGCACGCGAAAGGAAGTTCCGGTTTACTCGCCGGTCGAGGCTCTGGATTGGGCGCAGGCTCATGTCTTTGAACGTAATTCGGTGATTAACGAAAAGACGTTGTTGGGGCAGGCGCTCATCTATGGGCGTGGTGATGTGCCATTGGAAGCCGTGAGGGACGAGGTGGAGCGACGAATTATGACGGGTGATCTCATTCGGCATGACGATCAAATCGTTTCCAGCGAAACACTGGCGATGGAGCGGGAATACCTCGATTGGGCGTTGACGAATAAGTGGCGGCATTCTGACCTGGGCTGGGTATCCGATCTACCGTCACATTTGAAACCGGAACAGCAGAAGGCAATCGCTGACATCCTGCATAGCCGCGATCAAATCGTGATTCTGCAGGGCGATGCCGGAACGGGCAAAACCCTGTCGTTGAAAGAGGTGGTTCGTGGAATTGAAAAGGCAGGGGGTGCTGCGTTTGCCTGTGCGCCGTCATCGGGAGCGACGCAGGGGATGCGCGAAAAGGTCACGTCCCAGGCCGACACCCTGCAACAATTGCTGGTCAACCAGCGGTTGCAACGACGGATCGCGGGCCGAGTCATCATCGTCGATGAGGCAGGGCTGGTTTCGACCCGGCAGATGCGAGATTTGTGCCGGATTGCCCAACTCCATCAAAACCGGCTCATCCTGGTCGGCGACGTGAAACAACACACCTCGGTCGAGGCGGGTGATGCCCTGCGCGCGTTGCAGGAATACGGCGGAGTCGAAGCGGCCCGCCTGACCGAGATTCGACGCCAGCGCGATCCATTCCTGCGGCGGGCGGTGAAACTTCTCGCCAAGAAAAAAGCGTGGGAAGCCTTTGGGGAATTTTACCGCCAAGGGGCCGTAAGGGAGATTCGGGAGTCAGAAAAGCTGGTGGAAGCGGCTGCTGACGATTATGTGCGGACTCTCCGTGAAAAGAAATCGTGCCTCGTCATCTCCCCGGTCTGGTCGGACATCCACCGATTCACGGACGAAGTGAGGCCAAAATTGAGAGCTGAGGCGATGCTAAGCGGCGAAGACTGGATCATGAACACCTATTCCTCCTTTGGATGGACCGCGGCCGAGCGGCAGGATGTCCGCAATTACCAAAAGGACGATGTCCTGGCTTTTCACACCGATACCGGAGAAATCGGCAAAGGCGAGTACCTGACGGTTGAAGAGCAACTGCTGGGCAAGATTGTCGTGCGGAATGAACAGGGTCGGAAATTCAATTTCGATCCCCAGGCGCAGGATGTCTTTGATGTGGGCCTGTCCCGATCCATTGAGGTCGCCGTGGGCGAACGCCTTCTCATCCGTGCCAACCTGAAAGAAGCGAAATTGCACAATGGCGAAATTGTCGAAGTGGCTGGTTTTAAGAGGGACGGCTCCCTGATCCTGAAGGATAAACGGATCATTCCGCCGCAATTCCGGCAATTCACCTACGGCTACGCCACGACTTCCCATGCCTCGCAGGGCAAGAGCATCGACCGAGGGATAGTGCTAATGGCCTCCGACGGTATCAAGGCAGGCAATCTCAAGCAGGCGTACGTGAGCCATTCCCGATTCGAGGAAAGCCACATGACTTACACGACCGACAGGACGGCGGCGATGAAGGCAATGGCCCGCCCCCAGGATCGGGAGCTGGCCGTTGAAATCGCCAATGAGCGCATCAGGCGTTGGAAGATTTTTGAAAAATTAATCCAACAAGCCGAAGCTTGGAGTGTGCGCCGAAAGCAGTCTCTTGCCGTCCGTCAAACCCACGCGTCGCGCATAACCCAAGGAATCCATGCCCAAACTTAAAGGCCCGCAGGATGTACCGAATGAATCCACGCTACTCGTTTCCAAGCCTGATCCTTGGAGTGGGCCTTGGGGCAAAATCAATCCGTCGCCTCAATCGGCGCAAACACTCAGGTTATGCAAGGGAGTTTCCTCTTCTGCGGAGGAAAGCTTTTCATACCCCTACCGGAACTTGGCATCCTGGCAGTGGCGGCGCGAACTCCAACGCGAAGAGCTGAAGATCGAGGCAGGCCCCGATTTGATCACCATCCGTGGAAAAGGTCTGATCCGACTGGTAGACGCTTTGGATACCGGAGCATTGGAAACCGTTCGGGAAGGTTCCAGTGTCACGGCATCGTCTCTGGAAAATACGATCATGGTCGAGTCGCTAACGATCGAAAAAACGAAGTAACTTTACCTACAGTTGTCCGGTTCCGGAGGATCGTCGCGTTAAGGCAGAATAATACTGTGACTGGTTGTAACGTGTGTGACCTTCCTTATCCCGCGTTCGGCTCAGTGAACATCTAATGCGCAAGGTTAACTCACGGAAACTGAATGGCTTGGCAATGCAATCATCCGCACCTAACTCCAGCGCGGCAACTCGATCGACTTCATCTGCTGGAAACAAAAGCGTGATGATTGGGATAGGTTCAGTAACAAAGTTGCGCTTCAGCGTCCGGCAAGTATCAAAGCATGAGTTCAGATCGAGCAGGATCAGGCTGGGGACTTCACTGCGGGCAAGCATCACAATCGCCGTCCGATCGGCAACAGGTAGTACCTTGAACCTTTCAGCTAGCAAGTAGGCAGTAAGTTTTTCAAGATCACTCGGATTGTCTCCCGCCAATAAAATTGTAACTCGTTCTCCACTCATCAACCTTTTCAGTTTAAATAAACAAGAAAGACGACTTGCGCGGCTAGAGTTTTGAATAGCTAAGTAAAAATGTCAAAATCTCCCTGTCTGATCTCGAAACTGGCTCGGCCGTTGGTTGGAGTCTGGAGCGTCGTAGGTTATTCTTGGGATCCTTCTGGTGGATCTCCCGTACTAGCTCTCGAAGCTATTAGAAAAAGTTGGAACAACAATCACTTGCAAAGGATGGCTCGTAGATAAACTCACAAGCTTTGCGCGACCCGATTTTAACCTGTCTCTTCGGTGGCTTGGCTCAGCTTGTCCGAAGAGCGAAAGAAGATCATCAGTTTTCTTCTCGTAATGAATGCCCTGGCCGGGACAGCGGTACGGGGTGGGCAAGCCGTTCGCGGTTGAGTTTAACGTAGGTGAGATAGGCGTTCTCAGAGGGTCGTGTGTCGTAGCCGAGAAGCCGTTCTTCGTGTTTATTTTTTGTTGGCAACTCGGCTGCTATGGTTGGCGTGTGGAGTTCATTTTCACAGCGGCGATAATCACGGCGCCGCTTGTATTTCGGTGGTTCCCGCAGACAACCCGTCGCCCTTAACGTGCAGAGTGATCGGGCCCGTCGCGCTGGCTTTGGCCCGGACGATGACCAAAGCGAGGCCGTTGAAGGCGGCGCGCTCCGTGGAGGAAAAAGCGGTCTGGTCGGTTGCGTCGCCGTTGTCCGTGGCGACGATTTCGCCCGGGCCGCTAAGCGTGAACTTCAATTTCGGGGAGGAGCGGGGGACCATCTGGCCATCCTGATCGCAACTCTTCACTGAAATCTCGTCACGCTACGATTTCATCACGCGCGCTCTTTCCCTTTGGCGTGATGCCTCGTGGAAACGAGATCTTATAGCGGCGCTGCCCTTCCGGGAGGAACCATTGTGCCTCGACCTAGCCTGCGGCACAGGCGACGTCACGTTACTGCTGGCTGAAAGATTTTCGGAAGGCCACGTCGTGGGTCTGGATATCACGGAATCAATGTTGGCTCTTGCACGCGCTCGCACCACCGATCCTAACATCCGGTTCGTCAACCAGGACATGGGATGCCTAAAGTTTTGCTTCGGATTCTGTGGATATCGTTATCCGCTTAAATCCAGAACGACATTAAACTGCTTCGTTAATGACCGCCTCGATGCGATAACCATCTGGATCGAAAACAAACGCGGCGTAATAGTTTTCGCCATATTCTGGATGTAATCCTGAACCACCGTTGTCTTTCCCGCCATGCTCAAGTGCAGCTTTGTAAAACGCGGTCACGGCTTCACGTGAAGGTGCGGCGAAGGCAATGTGAAATCCGTCACCTGGCACCGCTAGTCTGCTTGACCTTAACTTGATTGCAAACTTGCCGCCGCCACCAGGGGGACCATAGCCAACCGCCGTCTCGTCCTCCCATACGCGGACATAACCAAGCGTCGAAAGAGCGGCATCATAGAATACAGCAGAGAGCGGAAGGTCGGAAATGGCAAATGAAATGTGGTGGAGCATATGCATGACATCTCCAAGTTGAACCCTCATCACCTCAAATCAAGATAATACCCCAAGTGCCGCTTCCGTGCTTTTCCCCTGATAGTACCGGAAAGGCAGGCCGCTCGAAAGCTTAAGGGGGAGCTATCTCCCTAAATTATTGTCTTAGGGAAGTTACAGTAACAGCGATGTGAAATTGCCTTCTTAAGTACGCCAGAATAGATGCTATGGGCGTGAAAATATGCCTGTCTATTTTGCGTGCAAGGTGGAACAGGATCATTCCCATTTTGTTTGGCTGCACGATTCTTTTCTGCTCGTCCGGTGCATGGGCTGACCCGGAAAATGGACGGATAACAAAAGACATCATGGTGGGAGGGGCCCACGATGTTCCACTTAAAGCTAATCAGCCTGTGAAGGTTCTGAAACATTCCGGAGAAACCGTTGTCATCATGGTTGCATTGCCTGATGGTTCCAGCGGCATTTACCAGATCGACGCTGCCGCTGTTGAGATATTAGCTTCAACTGCTGCACCTCCCACCGTTGTCAAAGTGCCTGCTGTTACAAATACCGCTCAGATCAGTCCCGTCGCGCCCGAGCCCACCGCTCCGGCTCCGTCCTTGGCAAAGATCGCCCCCGCGCCTGCCACTGCTGCGGGGGACCCCAGCCTTCCCGAAGACAAGTCGACGCTGATCCATGTGAATTGGCCGGAGGACAGCAAGCTGCCGCCTCCGTTCGAGGACTTCGACAAGGCAAAAGAGGGTTCGTATTCTTACCGTCTCTACTTGCCGCCCGGGTATTACGAACATCCCAATTTTCATTATCCGACGCTTTTTATCATGTCGCCATCGGGCAACGCAGAGCTGGGCAGTTTTTACCAAAGGGCCCGGACGGAGGGATGGATCGTGGTGATGTTTGTCGAGGCAAGGAATGGCGATTGGGGCCCGATCTATGGCGATATGCTGGCCACTCATGCGGATGTGGTCCCCAAAGTAAGGATTCAAGACGGGCTCAAGTTTGCCACAGGCTTTTCGGGCGGAGCACGAGGGACTTCCGTGATGTCGCAATTTTGTCCCGGCTTTGACGGTGAACTGTTACAAGGCGCGGGGTTTGCACTTGACGACGGCTATCACCTCGAAGGAATCCCGCGCGATCATCCCTACGCCGTTTTCATGGCGATGGGATCGAACGATTCTAATGCCTACGAGGTCGCCAGCTTAAAAGAGCAGCTTCACGGCGTTCCATTCAAGTCCCAGACTTTTCAAGGTGGGCATATGGAGGCTCCCACATCCGTGTGTAACGAAGGTCTGGATTGGCTGATGGAGCAGGCGCTTACCGGTGATTCGATGACGGATGATCTTCGCGCCTGCGGGGCCAGGCAATTTATCTTTTTGACTCAGCGATGGGAGTCCGAAACCGATAGCGCTAAAAAAGCGGAAAAGGCCGTGGCGCTCGCCACTCTTGGCGATAGTTTGAATCTGCCCTCCAATAGTCCTGAATTTCTTGAGTTAAAAAAGATCAAGGATTCATTGCCGTTAGAGCCGTAGCTACCATTAGCTGTCCCGCCAGCGCCTAGAGTTTCATAACAACATGCTACCCAAAATGCCGTTCCGATGGTCCTCCCCTGATAGCACGGGGAGGGCTTGCTGCTCTAATCCGCATGAGCGAGTTATCTCCCCAAATTGTAGTCTTAGAGTAGTCACACTAACAGTCTTGGCTAATCGTCGTACAAGCGGAGACCTTGATACATTGCTATGAGAATGAAGGCGATAATTAGCAACTATCTCGGCTTGGCCTATTTTCTTTGCGGCATCGCTCTCCTACTGTGCTTTACGCATTCAGGAACGATATACGTGCTGTCAGTTCTCGCTGTGTTCGTTTTGATGCCCGTATTGGCGATGGGTTCACTTCATCTGCTTTATAAGAGCTTTGTTAGCCCGTTCAAGGTGTTGCAAACGAAGATCATTGTCGCTGTCGCGGGTCTGGTGTTTTTGGCCCTCGTTGGATTGAACAGTCGCACGTTGACTGATTACGAATTTCAGGTCCACCGCGGTGCCATGGAGCGTTTTTTGGGAAGCATACCGGTCACGAACGGTTGGCTGAGTTCTGCGAAAGGACAGATCGAAGTTCCTTCCGAATTAGCCGATTACGTCCGGTTCGTTGATGTTAACCACGCGAATGATAACCATCTAAAAGCCGTTTTTGAGTTTAAGGGCGGTTTGGCTCTGCATCATGTTTTCTGGTACTACGACTCCCTAGGCGATCCGCCTGATGCGCGAGGTTACCGGCGCCTGGATGCGTGTTGGTATCTTGCCTCGGGATAGTGAGGCAACCAACAGATGGCGAAATGCCGTAATCGGCGTTAAACAATCCAGGTGTGGTTATAGTGCCGATGATCAGCTTGCCTTGGTCAACGGCAACGCGAGTTACACGTCCAATAATCTCAACGAATACACCAACGTCGGCGGCGTTGGCTACGGCTCCGATGGCAACGGCAAATTGATGGTCGGCAATGGTCTCTACTTCGACCATAAGTTTTTTTTGTAAGCTCTAAAGGACGATTGACCTCGTTTGGACAAGGCCTAATTTCGATTTCAATGAAACGGTATGTTCTGGGGCTTCTGGGGCTGGCTTTGCCGTTCATGGCCATGGCCCAAACTGCGCCTGATTTAGTGGTCCAAGGTAGTGATAAGAAAATCCATGGCGACTTCAAAGGAGCTCTTGCGGATTATACGCAGGCCATCGCTCAGAATCCTGCGAACATAAAGGCTTATCTCGGTCGGGCGACGGTTCGCAGTCTTGAAGGCAATTATGAAGGGGCCATCGCGGATGATACCAGGGCGATTGCCCTCGACCCGAAAAATGCGCTTGCCTTTAGCAATCGAGGCAATGCCAGAACGGCCAAGGGCGATCTTAGCGGAGCTCTTTCCGATTACACACAGGCCGTCACCCTTGATTCCCATCATATCCGTGCGTTTCTTAATCGTGGCAACATCAAAAACCTGGAGAAGAAGTATAGTGCAGCCATCGATGATTATACGACGGTCATCTCGCTTGATCCCAAAAATACCGCAGCCTATTACAACCGGGCCGGTGCAAAAAGGGCCATCGCAGATTACACCGGAGCTTCGGCGGACTATTCAAAAGCCATAGAACTGAATCCAGTCGATGTTCAGGCCTACCTCAATCGTGCCGTCCTCGAAATGGCGCAAAAAAATTGGGACGGCGCAACGACTGATTTGAAAAAGTGCGTCAGCCTAATCCCCGAAGAGAGACAAGCCTACGCGCGCATTTACCTCTGGGTCGTCGGCGTCAAACGAGGTGAAACCGAAGAGGCCCTCCGTGCCTTGTCCCATTATTTGTCCCAAAGTCCAAAGGTTTTAAGCGGCACCTGGGGGTGGGAGATTGCAAAATATCTGGCAGGTCACGACGACGAGGCGCATTTTCTCGTTTCGGCTAGTTCCTTCCAGGCTCAGAAGAACCGGGGCCAGCTCGCGCAGGCTTGCTATTATGTCGGGTTAAAGCGGGCAATTGCCGGGGACAAAGCCGGCTCTACGACGTCTTTCGATAAATGCCAGAAGACAGGCAATCCATCCTTGCACGAGTTTATTCTCGCACGAGAAGAGTTAAGACTTTCTGGAGATTCCAAATGACGGACACCAAGAGCATCGCGGTCAGGAAGCTGGATACATTGCTTTCGTACATGCTTCTATGCGGGACGATGGCCCTCCTGATCGTGGGTTGCTCGTCTAATGGAGTGGTTCAGGAATCAACCTATCTCGATGGCATGGAAACCAGCTCGGCGGTGGTGCAAGAGACGGCTGATGGCGGCTATCGCACGATCAGCGGAAATCCTATTGTTGTCGTCAACGACGACGTTGAGCCGGAAAATATGCTACCCTACGGAGGCGGGGAAGAGGGAATTCGCCAAGCCGAAGATGAATCGATCACATATATGGGCAACTGATCAAACTGCGCCGAGTTGAGCGTTAGTCGTCGGAATAGACCGTGGGCTTATTCTTGAGCCCATATAAACCGACAAAGCGCGCGATGACAATCGTGTTGTAGAAGAGTCCTGCCATTGCCTCAATCACAGCCAACATGCGGACCTCACGGCCTCGGGGAATAATGTCGCCATAGCCGGTTGTGGTCAGAGTCGTGTAACTGAAGTAAAGCAAGTCTCCAAGATCAATTTCGTGCATCGTCGTCGAAACGAATGCGCTGGGATGGTGAAGTAGGAGTCTCACCTTTTCCACGGCAGCGTAAAGCCCAAGCCATAGCATTCCGAGCAGGAGATAACCGCAGATCGCCGCGCAGATGACTTCCGTGTCGACATGAGTCGCCCTGACCAGCCATCGGGCGAGGAGTATGAAAATTGCCATAAGGAGAACCATGAAAAGCAAGGGAGCCAGCAGGCTCCGGCCGGCAAAAAGTCCGCTGCCTGTCGTCGCACGACTGAGCACGAACCAGTTCACGGTTAGCCCCGTCAGCCACCATATCGTTCTTTTCCGTTTCGCTGTTGCGAAAATAATGGCGAGGAAAAGAGCTGCTATTGGCGGAGTAATTAAGGCGTCCTGGCGATTGTAAATCTCTGAAATTGGACTGATGAGAAGTAGTGAAGTTATTCCGAATAGAAGCAGTCTCCACTTATGTCCCCTAATCCACGTCCACCATGAAACACTCATCTGCGACAGACTAACCAAGGCTATCGAAATAACGAGCTTTCATGTCATCCTCTCCGCGGCTATTCGGGTAATACTTTATATGGGCAGGAATGAACGTAGGCGATCAAAGATTGATCTATTATCAAGGTACACTTGGTGGAGTTGGCCTGTTACGTAACATAAAATAAAAATTGTGATTGCTATTAAAGCTTCTTACGGTCTCGTTAAAGTTCAAATAGAACTATTTCTTTCCAGGTTTATTTTGGCCTTTAGTTAACGCCTGATTCCGCAAGAGGAGACAACAGAATATGAAGACGAATATTTTTTTATGCATAGTCGGTATCGCTATTATCGCCAGTTACGCAAATTCCAGGGCTCAAGGTACAGGTACCTACGTCACAATTATTCCTGGGCCGGCCTCTCCGGTACTTACTACTAGCTATAATTATACAGGTTGGTTCCCAGATGCTCGCTTCCCTCTTATTGCGGGCGGCCCCAACGACTCCACGGTCAACCTGAGTTGGTGGATGAACCGTCATGAAGGACAGGCTCTCGATAGCTCGGTCGCATCAGCAGGTGGCCAATGGATTCCGTCGGGCCCTTGGGGTAGTGGAGATTTTCGCGGTTATTGGATCGCAACCGTTTACCGCCCGACCGATTTTACCCCGAGCCTCAATGGCACTTCTACGACCATCTGTCTCTTCAATGCCGATAACAGCTCCATGGCTTCTGGTACGGTTCCTCCTGGCGCAACCGTTATATCGAGTGTTCCCACCAGCCCCGCTACGGTTCCAAGCACCAGTGGCACACCTTCATCTGGTCCGGGTTCTGCTTTCACGATTACGATCAACCCGAATTATCTGGTAGGCTTTGCTCATTGCGAGGATTACAACTCGAGCGGAGGGGTCGTCAATAATAGCCGCACGCTATACTCCTTCGACAATGGTTTAAATTGGACCAAAGGGCCTTGGACTGGCTGCTACGGCCAGGATGGCGTGATCGACACCCGTCTATTTGGAGGTACGCCCCATCTCATTGTAATCCAACCCAATACGCTATATAGCACCACAGACATAAGCACAGGCGCTACGGGAGAGACCTCGACGAGTATTTCCGGCTTTAACCCCGGCAACAACTATGCCTACGGCCAAGGAACATTCTATAATCGCTACCTGCAGCAGTATGTCACCGTCGGAGTTTCCTGGGGCTCGACCAATAGCAACATGAATTTCTATGCATCCGGCGATCTGAGTCATTTTTACCAGGGAACCGGACTTAAATTGTCCTATGCTATTCCCGGGGGCGTCACATCGGCCAATGGAAATTATCCATGCGTGATTGGTTCCTTCCCGCAGGGGGCATCTCAGAACTGCTTTGATATGGAATGCGGCCAATTGGCCTGGCTTTATAACAACGTCTCGGGGATTGAAGGTCGAGCCATCAGCTTCATCAAGGTACCGCAGCAAGACATCACCTGGAACGGGAGTGGCGATACCAACCTGAGTACCGCCGCAAATTGGGGTATTACAGGAGGAGGTTCTTTTGCCGGATTTGCCGATGAGAAGAACAGTCTGACCTTTAGCGGCAGCGGAGCCACGATCACAAATGACCTGCCAACCACCATCCGCGTCCGCGGCATCACGTATTCGTCGGGCGCGGGCGGCTACACGATCAATGGCGGCACTCACTTGGGGATGGAGGCTTATATCAACAGCGCCGGGACCGGCGTTTACGGCATTACGAATAACTCGAGTAGCACGCAAACGATCAACGCGCCGATTGATGTCCGTACCGCCGCCCTTTATCTGCTGACCAACAGCGGCGCTATTGTCGTCGGTGGCAATATTGACCTCATGGGCAGTGGTGGCATGGTCGTTTCGGGCACCGGTAACACAACTCTGAATGGCAGCATCGTCAATTCGGGCTACAAAGACTTCACGACGGGTAACCCAGAAGTCGTTGCCGGCTCTAATATGGGATGGGTGGTCAAACAGAACACCGGCACGCTTACCCTTGGCGGCGCTAATACCTACACCGGACGCACGGATATCCTCGGTGGCGTCGTCGTGCTCACGAGCGGAAACGCCCTGCAGAACAGTGTCGTGTCGGTTAAAACCGGCAATGCCAATAGTCTTGTCCTGAATACCAATAGCACGATTGGCGGGCTCAACGGCAGCGATAACCTTTCTATCGGCAACTACAATCTCGCGATCGGCAATAGTAATGCCATCGTACCCAACTATCCCGTCAAGTATACGGGGACGATTAGCGGAACGGGTTCCGTCACGAAAATCGGCACCAATCCCCAGTTGATTGCAGGTGCCAACAGTTACACCGGTGGCACCACGATTCAATCTGGCAGTCTCCTGGTTCCGGGCAACGCCAACACCGCCTTCGGCTCGGGCACCATTACCTTCAACGGCGGTTCGCTGATTGCCGAGGGAACCATCACCGCCAATAATGCGATCAGCCTCTCCAGTGGCGGCGGCACGATCAATACCAATGGTCAAACCGTGACATTGAACGGTGTGATCAGCGGGAGTGGTGGCCTTGTTTCCGAAGGTGCCGGCCTCCTGATTTTAACTGGAGCCAACTACTTCAGCGGTGGTATCATTGCCACTAACACCGTGCAAATCACCCAGAATGGTGCGCTGGGCACCGGCACGTTTCAGCTCGATGGAGGAACGCTCCAACTTGGAGCCAACGTTGATCTTGGCACCGCCACAATCGAGGTGACGGCGGCGGGAAATATCGATACCCAGAACTTTAATGTCACGGATGAAGGTCCGCTCGTAAGCGCTGCCGGGGTTAGCTTGACCAAACTGGGCACCGGTACATTCACCTGGAATGGAAATAGCGCCAATTTCAAGGGTGATTTGATCGTTGCGGGGGGCGTATTCGTGGACACACAAGCTGCCACTATTTCCACTTTTTCCAGCGGCAATGTTAGCTTGGACGGTTCCACCCTCGCGATTCAGCCCCCTGGATCCGGAGCGAATATCACCACTTCCTTCGTTACGCTCCCGGGGACGGCTTTAACTATCAACGGTTCGGCGATTCTTAGCTTGAACCAGGGGAGCAACGCCAGCTTGACGGTTAATATCGGAAGTGCCTCTAACCCGAATGCGCTGGATACCGGCACGTCGTCCACTGTCCTGATCAGCGCTGCGGCCGGCTCGTCCACGCTCGGCCAATCAACCGGGGTCATGCTCATGGTAAACGGCTTCACGGCCACACCTGCCGGACAGATTTATTCACCGGCGGTCGTGGCGGCCGGGTCCAATAACATCGGCGACTTTGTCACGTATAACATCACAACTGGGTTCAACACCTTCGCTAGTTACACCAATCACAGCGGCACCTACTCGGTCACCACGACGACCAGCACGGAAGTGGCCAACATCACGGCTGGGTCCACTCTCAGTGCCAACAGCTATGCGCAGGCGTTGCGCATCGCGGGAACCACCACCCTCTCTCTTAACAGCTATACTTATACCATGAACGGCACCGGTACGACAGGGCACGCAGGCGTGCTGCTCAATGGTGGCACGATTAGCAGCGGGACACTCAACTTCGGCTCTAATCACGCTACCATCTACGTCGGAGGCACCGCCTCCGCGCTTACCAGCGTCCTTTCCGGTAGCGGTGGAATCACCTTCTTCGGCGCACCGGGAACAGAAGTCTCCTTGGGAACAACCACGAGCGCTTTCACCGGTGGTCTCATCGTCAATGGCACCAATGTCAGTGGAACCTCAGGGTCCATGGGAGCCTCGGGCGGCACCATAACCCTTGATGGGCAGGGAACCATTACTCTTACCGGTACTCTAAATAAAGCTGTAACGGTCAATAGCGGAGGCGGCGCAGTCGAGATCGACGGCACCAATAATGTTACGTTCCTCAACCCCGTATTGGGACCAGGTTCCCTTCATAAGACGGGCACGGGCACCCTCACTTTCGACGGTTACAATACGTCCACTGGCAGCTTCTATATCGACTCCGGTCTCGTCAATTTCAGCAATTCCGGCACGGTTGACCGCGGCAGCGGCAACATTG
>Ga0206972_1070_pt1 | contig 25547 bp, 22 predicted proteins | sample Alteio_BWOrgHeat_86_FD_152925 | JGI IMG/M metagenome (GOLD analysis project Ga0206972, IMG submission 152925) | Enriched cells from forest soil in Barre Woods Harvard Forest LTER site, Petersham, Massachusetts, United States -... | ecosystem: Environmental > Terrestrial > Soil > Temperate forest >...
TACACCCCATTATTGGGAAGCCCTTGAGGATTCCATTACTTTAGAAGCTTTTGCACCCCAAGAGAGGTTGAAATATTTGAGAAAAACTAGAATCATCGCTTTATAGGATTTGGCCTTCTCTGTAGAGCCATCGGCCTTGCTTGATAAACAGGCTCTTTTCTGTGAAGGAGATGTCCTTTTTGCCTTGGCTTAAGTGCGCTCTAAAAGTGACATAAGCTCGTTCTTCACCGTCAGTTGTTTCAATAATGGTTAACCCATCAAAGCTTGTGGCTTCAGAAAAAGCGGTGATCTCTTGTTTCCAACGAATCAAATCTTTGGAGTAATTTTTATGTTCAGGATGGGTTGTTTGAATGAGGTAATCGCACAATCCCAGGCTGTAAGCGGCATAGCGTGAACGCATCAATTCCACGGGGCGTTCAGGCAAAGCACCATCGTGAAAGGGACGACAACATTCTTGATAGGGCTTTTGACTATGACAAGGGCACAGCATGCATTGACCTCATATTTATGAGCCGCGAGGTTCTCTAATTGGCAATCAAGCGCATTAACTCACAGCAGATACATTAGCGGCTTGCGAGATTTGAATCTATTGCGATTTTGAGCGATCTGTTGCATGTTTTGGGCCTTATACACAAATGGATTCTTTAGTTTTTGGTCCTCTGGAAGTTCCTCCGTGCATACGGCATGTATGCCTTCCACGGACTAAACGTATTAAAGGATCAGGAAAAAGAGTCTCCCGATCTTTATCAAAGAGCAAAAGGCCGCCTTTCGAAGGAGTTACGTTTTTTGATAACAATCACTGAAGCAGGTCTCTAAGATCAATCACTCGGTAGAGGCGGGGACTCTCTTCTACTTTCGCGGACACTCCTCCAATATGGAAAAGAGCAAGGGCTTTGCCGAATCCTCTGGGAATTGCAAGCGCCTCGGATTTTTCCTTAAGCTCGTTGAGAATCGATGAATTCAATTCGTTTTTGCTAAACTTAAACTCACAAATAATCAAAGTGTTCATTTTTGTTTGAATTAGATAATCAATTTGACAGCTTTTTTTTCTTGCGGTTGGAGTTTGAACAAAAGGGTTATCGCAAATGATAGTGGAAGGATCCAACCCCAATGTCTGGAATAGAAATTCTCGATTTGTGAGGAGAAGACTTTCAAGTTGGAAGCCCATGATCGAATCCCATCCTGGAAGTTTGCCGGCAGCCGCTTTTTTATAAGAGCCTTGCTCTATGAGATCTCGATAGGGTTCTACATATTTCAATTGAAAGCGCAAGAAACAATCGCTAAGCCGATAGAGTTTTTGTTTTCCAACAGCACCCTTTTTGAAGGACCATTGGTAGTGTTCCGAGACAAACCCGGAGGCGACTAAATTTTTCATATAATCGCTGAGGGTGCCGCCCCCATCTAACTTGATAAGATCTCGTATCTCTTGCTGTGTCTTCATCCCGTCGATTAAAGCTTGCAAAATTTTACGATATAATTCTCCCTTGCGTTCAAATAGATCATGAAAAATTGTTTGGAATTCATTGACAAGTTGACTTGCCGGTTCGAAGCACAGTTCGTAAATATTTTGATCTGCGCTTTCTTTTGGATCGATCAAATCCAAATACCAGGGGATCCCTCCTGTTACAGATAAAATCTTCAATAGCTCGTAGATTGATCCAGAAAATCCTTTCATTTTCAGAAAGGAGACTGAATCTTGGATCGATAATGGTTTCAAATGGATCACCAATGAGATCCTTCCTACAAATCCTGTGTTGCGCAAGATGTTTTTTTCAATCCATATCGAGATAGAACCGCAGAGGATAAGAACCAGAGATTGTTTCTTACTGCCTTCCTGATCCCACCATGTTTTCAAAGAACCCAAAAAACTTGGATCGAGTCCTCCCATCCAGGAAATTTCATCCAGTAGGACGATGATTTCTTCATTTCCAATCTGAGCCCCGAGAAATCTGAACGCATCTGACCAAGTAGAGAAGCTTACACGGGGCAATCCGAGTTCAAGGCAAAGCTGATCTCCGAACTCGTCTCTTTGTTTTTGTTGGGTGATGCCGGGCGCTGGGGGCAGCCCAGATAAAGAGATCAGTCGCTTGTTTTTGGCAAACTCCTGCACTAGCGTGCTTTTTCCTACTCTTCTTCTGCCTTTGATCACGACCAAAGAGGCTTTTTTTAATCTCTTCAAGCGCGATAAGCGGCTGAGCTCCTGCTTCCTTCCAAGAAAAAGACCCATCATAATCTCCTAATATAGTTATTTGTAACATTTAGGAGATTTTCTTGCAACTCGATTTTCTCTTAAAAAGCACATATGCACTCTTTAGGAGATTAGCTAAAATTATCTTAATAGGCTAATTTTCAATTGGTTATTTAGAAAATATGGGGCAACCTGGACTTGAACCAGGGACCGAAATGGTGAAAAACTTCAGACTGATCGAACTCCTTGATAATCATAATTATAGTCTTCTGCATATTTATTAACTCCTTGGTAATAAATTACTTACTGCTACGGAGAGGACATTTCAAAGAAGCTTAGAGTTTCTGCCATTTTAATTGTGTTTAATTATGAATAAATGTAAAATTAATTATATAAAACAACTAATTTTTAATAAAATATATGACAACATCTGAACTGAGTTTCCTGAGTGGTGCAGAAAAATTAATCCTGGGCGCTTACCACCGACCTCGGGAATATTCTATAGTAGCATCAGAAGTTATTAGTCGTTTGGTCGCTGTAATCCTCTTGTCACCAGCTGCCGCACTTGATATTGTTTTCCATACCTTATTAATCTTGCCTACGTTTGTATATGCTATTGGAAAATCCATCTACCTAGGGCAGGCAGATTTTACGCTTCCATGGCAGCATCTTCAGCGAGTACGCAATGCAATTGCCCCCTTGCTGTTAGGTAGTGTTTTTGGAGCCCTACACCCCTTTGCTGGTCTTGCCATGAGTGAAGCAACAGATAAACATGCCGTTATAGGTATGCTTTCTTCAAATACTCAACAAAATTTGGAAACACCATGCAGTCCAATCCACAGCTTATCCATAGTTGAAAATGTCGCTAAAAATCATCAGTATGGCGAATTAAGTGAGGGACGAGGAAAAAAGGAAATTTTTTCCGCAGAATATATTAAGATTCTTAAAGACGCTCGAAGTTTAGAGGAATCTTTGGAAGGATTGCAAGCTCAAGAATTTATTCATAAAATTACCAACGTTACTCTTTTCGTAATGGCAACAATTAAAATAGCTATTGATAATTCTTGTCTGAGTGATCTAAGCAAGGCTATCTTGGTAAGAGTATCGGGACTACTTGTTCCAATCCTTACAGTAGTAGATATTACAATAACTTTGTTAGTCCAAGTATTTTTTCTTGTTACTGGGGTTGTTCGATTAATTTCTGGTCGTGGTCCAATCTATACGGAAGTAACTACCAATCCCTTGATGCATGCTTCATTTTTAATTCAAAACATTCTTAAATTAGTTGGTAATCTAATAGGAACATTTGTTTGGTTTGTTTCTCCGAAGACTGGATTTAAAGTTAGCCTTTTACCTGCAAACTTATTCTTCAAGTTGCAAATGAACATAGTTATGTTGCAAATTAGATGGAAAATGCGTTTTTCTCAGGATAATGAACGATTTGTCGTTCCTATCATATTCGGAAATGGAGATTGTTCTGCCTTATCTGTTCCAACCCATAGCATGCACAAGACATATCTGATTGTAGAAAAGCAAGCTGAGTCTTTTAATCTATATTGGGTCAATAGACCCAATATTTCTTATAAACACGGATTGAACAGAGACGAGACCTTAGGACAAATTCGTTCCATGCTAGATGAACGATTTCCTTTTATGGACATTGAAAAATTAATGAATTATCCTGTTAAAAGCAAACAACCTGAATTTTTAGGATCATCCAATTTCGCAAATATAAGGGCACAAGGAGGTTTAACAAATTGCGTTGTATCGAATATGTTTGGAATGCTTGAAGCTCTTGATAGGATTAAGGGCGACGCGCAAGAAGTTACAGATTTACGATATCAAGTTGTAAGAGAAGCTCTAATGAAAGATTACGGATTTTATAAGAACGGCTTTTTCCCTTTTACCAGTTACTCAGATGGTTATTCGTTAGAGAAGATTTGGCGTAGTTTCACCGAAGGCGAAGGAGATCCAAAAAACGCCCCTATTTAGTAGAGAGGCAATTGCCTCATCTTGATTCGTTTAGTTTTAAAGATCGATCAAACACTTGTCCTAATGAAACTATAGAAGAGGAGGCAGCGTGAAATTTGTTGGCCTCTTGGATGATAGAGTAGAAAGTAGGACTTTCATTTTTTGGTGTATGCGCATAGACCTTATTTACTTTGGCTTCAGGTTTAAAAGAAATTTCACCTGGTTGAGGGCTATCGGCTGGACCTAAATTGAAATCATGCAAAGAAGGAAGTGTTTTTTTTACTGGGAGTGCCATTTTTTATCTCTTGTTGAAAAATTGTGTAAAACAAGGGTTAGAGTATACATCAATTTTGTCTATTACTTAAAGAAATTAATGCGTCGGAATTGATGGAGAATGGAATCGCTGAATTGACGTGAGTCAATGAAGCGTAAATGGGGTGAAGAAAAATGATTAAGAGAGGCTGGCGTCGTTTCTTCAACGAGTAGGGTGCCTTCGGGATTGAGCAGTTGATGTGTATCGATGAAGTGGAGTAGTTCTGTCAGAAGGGGCGTTGTTTGCGAGAGCTTGTAAGGAGGATCGATGTAGATGATGTCATAAGTTAATTTCTTTTTGGCGCACTGTTGCAGGGCTACTTTGGCATCGCAGGCAAGAATGTCTGCTTGATCGGTGAGCTGTAAGAGCTCAAGATTGTCTTTGATGCAAGAGAGCGCATGTCGATCTTTGTCGACAAAAGTGGCATGGGCAGCTCCTCGACTAAGAGCTTCAATTCCCATGATGCCAGAGCCTGCAAAGAGATCCAAGAAGCTCGCATCGGGAAGACTAAATTGGAGCATGTCGAAGACGGCTTTGCGCATGATGGCTAAAGTGGGGCGCGTTTTGTCTCCTTTAGGAGTTTTGAGCAGGCGATTTCTGAACCTACCGCCGATGATGCGTAAGCTCATTCAAAGGCCAATTCACTATGAGATTGCTTGAGAAGCTCTTTCGCCTCTTTCAAGTTATTCACTTTGCCATCTTTGATGAACTTGGCGTAACAAGCATGCGTTTTTTGTCCTGACCATTGATTCACAAGTGAGCGGTCTCCTTTTTCTCCATCCACAAAGGAAACGGTTTTTTTGATGGCGATCCATTCATCGCGATGGCGACCTTGCACGATCAAATCAAAAGGACCTGGCTGATCAATGGTGCCGATGATTTCGTAAGGTTTACGACTAAAGAGAGCGGGGCGATGGAACGTATCGGGGCAAATGGCAACACGAGCTTGTGGATTGTGGGGAATGGCTTCGATGATTAAGTCTTGTGCTACAGGATCTCTGAGATCGAGGACGAGTTTCGCGAGTTTTCTGGGAAAGGATGCGTGTGTGTCAGACCAGAGGAGTTTTCCTCCGCTGATGGAGCTTAAAAAATCGAGCATGACAAAGTCATTCTTATCACCAACAGCTGCTGTATAAACAGAGAGTCGCCCGCTGTTTTTACTCATCCAGTTAGATAAAACTTGCTGTTGTTTTTGCGTGTTGAATGGCATTTTCCCGTCAGTGATTAGAATCGCTGTGTGGACAATCGATTCATCTTGTACATCGGGGAGAATTTTCTCTAGAGAAGTGAGAATATCGCTTTGTCCAAAAAGATCAGCTTGCTCGTGTTTTTCCAAAAAATCCTCAGCAGCTTGGATGTTCTTGGGAGAAACAGCGAGACTTAACGAGTGCATGCGCGTGATTTTTTTGTCTACAAGATAGATATTGAACGTATCACCTTTTTGCATGCTGGCTAGGGCTTTGATCACGGCGCGTTTATAGACGCTAAATCGATGCTTTTGTACGGAGGTAGTGCGATCGACGACAAATAAGATGTCGTGCTTCAAACTATACTGTGCAACGTCAAATTGAGGGGTGAGCTGAACTGAAAAAATGTAACCTTCCTGTTCTGGATTGGGCAAGAATTTAATGGTCATGTCAAAAGCATCGTTCCATTCCGCAGCAAGAGGGAGAGCGTTGAGAAAATAATCGTCGAGGTTAGTTTCTTGTGCTGAAACTGTGAAGCTAGGGGCGTTGACTTTAAAAGAAGGCGGATGCATGACGAGGGGAGCTTGCTCTTCTGAGGGGGCTAATTCAAGAGCGGTTTGAATGGGAAGCATCTTGGCATCGGCTTCTAGCTCGGTTTGCTCCATGAGTTGCGAAAGATGCACTTGAGCAATTCCTGCGAGATGGGAAACAGGTTCGGGTACAACGGCAGCATTCACTTCGCCCACAGAAGAGGGCTCGATGAGTTGAGCGATGTTAGTCTCGGGCAAAGGAGCGTTGCCGATATCGTAGTGTTCTACTGTGGAGGGCACTTCGATGCGAAGGGATAATAAAGGAGACGCGTCAAAAGCAAGTGAGAGAAGATCGATCGGCGAATTTTCAGAATCAAAAGGAGTGGAAGCAATCGGCGTGGTCCACGCATTGATCTCTTCCTCAGTAAACCCATCATCGGCATTCGAAAGGGCGATGGGACTTGAAGCTTCGTACGTTGGAGCCAGTGCGATTCCTTTGGGTAGTTCTACGAGATCAAAAGGTTGTTGTAGATGGGGAGAGAGGACCAAGATGTGCTCAAACACCTCTTCCATGATCTTATTCTTTCGCTCTAAATTAGCTTCTTCAGGAAGTTCTAGAAAATCTGGAGCTGCAGAAGAAATGCCAAAGAGAGATTTCCACGAGTGGTGCAAGATCATGGGGTTATAAGTCAAAAAAAGAATGCCTGCTAGGTGCAATCCCAAGGATAGAGCAAGTGAGATGAACAACAGAGAATGATGTTTAAACGATTTGAGAGTCAATTGGTTCATAGGAGTTGTTTCAACGCCTCCCTACTTTTTTCTAAGCGCACTTTCAGGCGTGGATGTGTTGTCTCGGCAAAAAGAGGGGTGAGCATTTCTAAGGCTTGTTTGCTGAGTTGAGTTGCTTGGCTCTGATCGGTTGCTAGCTGCGCTTCGGCGCGAAGGGTATCGGCTGTGACAAATTGCATGTACTGTTGGTACAGAAGATGCTTTTCTGGAAATTCTTTGCTAGAAGCGAGGTATTCCATCACCAAAGGATCTTTTGTTGAAGAATAGTTCTCTTTCATCTGTTGAAGGAGCTTATGCTCTTTTTCTAGTCGTTGTTGGGGAAGTGTCAGTTCAGAAAGGATGTCGATGTAGCTTAAGGCAGCTTCTAAGTGGCAAGGCTCAGAGAAGAGTTTGCGCGTGATCTCAAGAACTTTCAATGTATCGCAAATTTCTTGAACCTCTGGAGCATTTTCTTTTCTTTTCTCCTTGGGAAGTACTGCAAAAGTGAGAAGAGCTTTTTCAAGCTCTGCTAAGGTGGCGAAATAAGAAGAAGCAAAAGTGGAGGTGTCGATCAGAATAGAATAGGTTGCTAGAGCTTTCTCAGCGTGTGATCCCTCTTTATAGGCTGTTGCAAGATCAAACAGAGCTAATCGCTGGTACTTCCATTTCCATTCTGGGTGTTGGGTTTGCACTGTCGTTAACGTTTGCAAGAGTGAAATTTGATCTGAATTTTTACCTTGAGCATTGTAAAGTTCGGCCAATTTAATTGCCTCTCCTTCCATTTCCAGTGAGTCATCAGTGATGCAAAGTTCGGGAGATTGAGGATTGAAGCGGAGAAGTTTTTCCAATACGTTGACTGTGCGGTCGAGAAAAAATGGTGTTTGTTCAGCAGTTGCTTTCTTGTAGTGATTGAAGTAGAAGTTTGCAAGCCACAATTGGTTGTCTTTTTTAATAGTGGAATCTAATGCTTGATAGAGGTGATCTGCGGCTTTGAGCAGCATTAGTTTTTTCTCTTCATTCTGCTTGGATTCAGCTTGTGTCAAGCAGGTATTGAACAAGGTGAGATGCAAGTGACGCGCTTCGCCTATTTGTGGATTCAGAGAGAGAGTTTTTTCAGCATTAGCAATGAAGAGATCGTAATTTTTCGTTCCCTTTTGATGAGCAAGAGCCGTCAATAAATAGGCTTCAGCAGCTTGGGGTGCTGCGTGATAATCTTGTACAAAAGTTGCTAGTTCTCCTAATGCTGCGTCGTATTTCTCGATATCACATAGAGTTTTAGCTAAGAGAAATCGAATCGTTTGACGCTCTTGAGAAGAGAGGATTTTTTTCTTATCTAAAACAGAGGTCAAGGTGGTAACCAAACCCTCTTTTTTAACAAACGCTGTTTCTGTAGAAGCTTCTTTCACCGCTTGAACATAGCAATTGATCAGATGGCGCCACGCCGATTTGACTTGGGTATTTCCCGAGTAGTCTTTGATGAAAGTTTCAAAAGCGATCACGCCATCCATCCACTGCTTTTCTTTCATGAGAAGAAGAGCATAATCATAGAGGATCGTTTCTCGTTGAGCGAGATTGGATTGTTGATCGAGAAGTTCCTTGAGATCTTGAATCGCTCGGGTCAAGTTTCCTTTTTTGTGGTAATACTGAGCGTGTTGAAGACATACTTTGACTGTCTCTTCATCATGAGGAAACGCTTTTTTAAGATCGTTAAGCGTCTCATCAAAAAGGGAAGAATTATCGATCGATTTGGCACATTGGATGATAGTGAGCTGAGAGGTTTTCACTTTTGCAAGATCGGTTGGTGTGGAAGCGAGATACTTTTTTAAGGCGATAGCAGCTTGTGCGTGATCACCACTTTGAAAGAGGGATCTGCCGATGAAGTAATGGGCAAGGGGAAGATGTTCGGGATCCAGATGAGAAAGTACCTTATCTTGTGCTAAGATGACATCGCGATAACGTTTTTCTTGGAAGAGCAAGTTGATGTAATTGTAAGCTGCTTGAGAAGCAGAGCGTCCACCGAGAGTGTAAATTCTTTCACAGGTTTGTATCGCAGCTCGTTTATCAAATTTAAGTTGGAGCTGTGCAATTTGAAGGAGATACTCTTCTTGGTTGGCGGGATCTTTTTCCGCTAATGCTGTGTACATCTTCACTGCTTGAGGATAGTCTTTTAAAAATGTATAGATGTAGGCTAAAGGAGATAGTCCCTGCTCAGCAAATTGCATCTGTGGCAGCAGATTAAATTGCTCTTTGGCCAAGTGAAGTAATTCCCTTTTTTGAGTGGCGTCCTCGATGGATAGAGCTTGGCGGAAAAGAGAGTTGGCAAGTTGCAAGCGCAAGAGAGGCATTTGCTCTTCTGTGGCACGTTCCTTTTCAACGAAATTTTTTGTGGCAGCCACCACCTCTTCATACTTTCCTAGCTGATGTAAGCAGTGGATCCTGCGGAATTCTGTTTTCGTGTAGAGCTCTTCTTGAGTGATGAGATTGTAGGCATCGAGTGCCTCTTGCATCGAGTTTTCAGAAAAAAGGATGTCGCCCAACATCGCGTAGAGAGATTCTGCAGAGGGACTTTGAGGATGTTTGGTGAGAAAGGTATGGATTTGAGTTTTTACGGCCGTGTAATTTTTTTCCTTACAGTATTCGGTGATGCGCCTTAACTCGATCCCTTCTTGCAAAGAGGCTGCTCGGTCTGCAGCAAGTATAGGACCTGTTAGAGTGAGTAGACCTGTAAGAAAAAGCCAATTCATTTTCATGCGCACACCTATTAATTTTTTTTGATTATAGTCACTCTTTATTATTCTTCAGCTAAAATTTTATTCGTTGAAGGAGGTGCCATAGTAAGTCAAAAGCTCTTCAGCTTTTGAAGAATTGATCGGCATGAGCCTTTCATATAAACGCAGCGCTGTAGCGTGTTGCCCTTGTGAAAAATAGAGAGCGCCTAAACGAAATAGCGTCGTTTGATCTTTGGGCGATAGCGTCAAAATCGTTTCGTACTCGTTGATTTCTTCATGTGTCATGTTGAGATGTTGGTAGATGGTCGCCAACTTGATATGCACCCAAGGATCATTAGGTGAGTAGGCATCGAGAATACGCAATTCTTCAATCGCTCGATGGGAAGCATTTTTAAATTTATCTTGGAGTTCATGAGATCCATATTCTGGAGATACCCAGATATGAGGTTCATCAGGTGTGACTTTGCGTGGATCAGTGTAGAGTTTACTGAGAGAAAGGTAAGCGGAGGCTAATCCTGCATGGGTTTCGAGGTCGGTGGGTTTGAGTTGTACAAGGTGGATGTACTCTTTGATGATCATGTGGATGAGAAGTTCTTTCATCTGATGCACATCTTTCCAATGAGTCCACACACTGAATTTTTGCGCGAGTAAAGAGAGTGTTTCTAAAGCTTCTGGAGTTTTGTAATAGTTATATTCCTGACGATGGAACTGAGCGACGAGATGGTAGAGGGCTTCGATGAGAGCTAAATGATATTCTGGAGAGGAAGCTTCAAAAGGTAAAGCTGTTTTACATTCGTTGATAAAGACGTGTCTCAGCTGTAGAAGTTGTTGAGGTTTTTTTGCTTGGAAGTAGAACAGCAAAACAAAGTAGGCAAACCCCGTAAAAAAAAGACCAGCGATAGAAAAAGCAAAAATGGTCGATTTGGTTAAGTAGGAAAAGAAGAGAACAAAGGCGAACAGTTCAACGACACCTAAAGCGAAAAAAGCGATTTGAAACAGAGAATACTGAAGTGTAATTTGTTTAAAAGAATTCAAGGTCGTTTTCGAAATGCGTTCTACTTGTTCTGCAAAAAGCTGAGTATTAAAAACGAATCGATTAGATGTAGAAGTATCTGAAGTCAACATATGAATGTGCCTTTCAAAGAATAGAAAAAGGGTATTTCTACAGCTTAACCTTAAAACACTATCCATTCAAGATTTCTTACACATGCCCTTGCCCTCGCCCGTGCCCGAAAAATTTGTCATGCACTGGAATCAATTTTAATTGTACAAAGTCGAGGTTAAGATAACCTTGCATAGCGGTACTTTCTTAGCCTCTTTTAGGATGGTGGTGAGGAAAACGTCTATTTGCTGTCCACAAAATATAGCAAGCTATCAAGCTTGATAATCCTGTAAAAATGTACATGCCATGCTGGGTAGTACCCGCAATGAGGCCTCCGATGGGGGGAGCAAGCATCGAAGCTAAAGAGTTCATCGATTGGTTGATCCCTAAAATGCTTCCCTGAATCTGATTAGATGCTTTGAGAGAAATGTTAGCTAAACTATTGGTCCAACATAGAGAAGCGAGGCTTACAGCGGGATAAAACAAGAGTAAAAAGCCTAAGGTATGTTGTGCAAAAATCAATCCCAATAAAAGCAAGCCAAGAAGGAGCAAGCAAGCATTTAATGTGCTTGAAGGATGAAAAAATTTCACGAGCTGGCGGTTGACGAAGAAGTTAGTCAATGACCATAAAACTCCTACAAGAATGAATGCTCCAGTGATGTTGGCGGTGGAAAATGAGAAGTTCTTGATCAAAAACGTAGGAAGAAATTGCATCGAAGCAACCCACGAGAGCATAAAAAAGAAATTCCCGATGTAAAGCAATTTTAATTCGTTATTGACAAGCGCGAGTTTGATGTTGTGAAACCCTTTGAAGGGGTGAACGGTGAGATTGTTTTTGCTGGGATGGGTTTCATGGAAGAGTTTGATCATGCAATAGAAATTTAAAAATGCCATCAGCGCTGTAATCCAAAAGGGGATGCTCGGATTAAAGTACTGACTAAAAGTGCGGTCAGATAGAAACCCTCCTAAAGCGATGGCAAGAATAAAGCTGAGGCCTCCGATAGCAGCGATATGGCCGAAATTTTTTGTACGGGAATGCTCGTCTGGGCTCATGTCGACAATCGCCGCTAAGCACAAGGTTAAGTTACTGGCGAAAAGTCCTGTCAATACACGGCTGATGAAGAGGAGTGAAACGGAGTGGATCATGATGCTAAAAGCGGTGAACGAATAACCGATTGCTGTGCCGAGGATAGTGATGAAAAACCCCTTTTTCCTTCCGTACCGATCGGAAAATTGCCCCAGCAAAGGAGATCCGATGAATTGAGCAAACGGGAAGGCGCCAATGAGAACGCCTAGCATTACGGTGCGTTGTAAAAAGGTGGCTGACGTATCAATAAGAGGATTGGAATTTAAGAGAATGATGGGAGTGAAAATGGGGTAGATGATCGCAAGCCCAAAATTATCCAAGAAATAGGTTAAAAGAACGGGAAAAAGGGAAAAACGCTTATGGGAGGTATGGCCGCTCATGTCTTATCGCCTTTAAAATTGGAACATAAGACATGAGCAGATAAAGCTCACTCATTTTTTAGCTGATACGACAGCCATTGCGATGGCTTCCTCTCGAAAGCGGTAGCCTACGCCCCTCACCGTTTCAATCCAGTCAAAGTGGGGGCCTAATTTCTTGCGCAGTGATGCGATGTGCACATCAATATTCCGATCGACGATGAAGGAATCATCATTGTGGATGTCATCGAGCAACTGATTGCGCGTGAGCACTTTACCGCGGTTGATGAGGAGGCGACGGATGATCCCAAATTCAGAAAGAGTGATCGTGATGAGCTTATCTCCTTTGCGGAGTAGGTAGCGATCAGGCTCTAAAGTGAACTCGCCAAATGACATGATCTTAGGTGATTTATCCGATTCCTTAGAACGTCTGAGCACGGCTTTGATGCGTGAAAAAAGCACCTTAGGTGAAAATGGCTTAGCGACATAATCATCGGCTCCGAGTTCTAATCCAAGCACCATATCGAGTTCTTCTCTTTTTGCTGTCAAGATGATCACTGGAACATTGCGCAATTCGGGATTGGCTTTCATTTTGCGGCAGACATCAAATCCATTTTGTCCAGGAAGCATGATGTCGAGAATGACGAGATCGGGCTTTTCTCTTTCAATTGCGCGGTACCCATTGATACCGTCGACCTCAACGTGCAACTTATAACCCGTTACTTCTGCTTGTAGCTTAATCAATGCTGCAATGTCTTCTTCATCTTCGATCAACAAAATCCGTTTCTTATGACTCATGTGAGGAACCTCGTATTTGCTTATTTTAGTTAAGCAAATATTAAAAATTTTTTCACCAACTTTATGAATTGTTGAGAAAAATTAATGAGGTCGTATGACTAAAGCGGAAGGATTATCTCCCGATTGTGCCATGTAAGCAGAATACACGAGATTTCTCGCTTGTTTTTCAGGAGGTAGATGGCGATGAGCATGTACGCCAGCCACACCTTGGCGCGTGCTCGCCACATCCCAGACTCCATCACAGGTTAAGATGAGATGTTCATTGGTGGGGATATCCACGCATGTAATTTTGGGACGAGCGCTGGCTGCTCCTTGCAAGCGATGATCTCCAATGGCTCGAGCCACTGCGAGATCGCCATTGATACGCGCTACCCGAAGTAAGCGATGTGACCACCTCGATGTTCAATACCTCTTCGGTAACGCGGATGATCGGGTTTAGCATCTTCGCTCAGTTGTAAAGGAACTCCTTGCTGATCCAAGACCGTGCGCGCATCACCCACATTAGCAGTCCATAATTTTCCATTGAGAGTCAAGGCAAAGGTTGCAGTTGTTCCTTGGATTTCAGCTGGATTTAATTCTAAAGTCATGACATCTCGAGTTAAATGGCCCAATTTTAACGATTTTAAATAATAAAAAAAATTTTTTTGTCTTTAAATAAAAATGAAATTATAAATATGACACTAATCACAATCAGGAGATTTAACAATGTCATTATCCGGCTTAGTCCCTTTAACTTTACAAGCGACAGCGCAGCCGGAGTCTGTGTTTGCCCCTTCACAAATTCCATCTAAATACGCCACGACTGGTATAAAGGTTATCCCTAGCGCCGTTTTCGGACGTATATTAAGTTTTCTTTCTGCTCGACAAATAACTCGCGTCCATCATGTATGCAAAGATTGGCGTAACCTATCTCTCGTCAACGAATGCTGTCTAGATCTTTCTGGAGTACACAAATTATCAGATAGCAATCTTAAAACCATTCTTGATAAAGCAAGTGGAACTCGCATTACTTCTCTCAATTTATCTAATTGCAACAACATCACAGATGCTGCTCTTGCCTATCTAGTAACTCTCACTTCTCTAAGCTCATTGGATCTAAGCGGGTGCTATAACATCACAGATGCTGGAGTTGCCCATCTATCAAAACTCACACTCTTAAGCTCATTTAGCGCGTTTTTAGACATCACGGATGTTGGCCTTGCCCATCTAGTAACTCTCACATCTTTAAGCTCACTTGATCTAACGTGCGCAAACATTACAGATGCTGGCCTTATCCATCTATTAAAACTTACACTCTTAAGCTCACTTTATCTAAACCAGTGCGGAGACATCACAGATGCTGGCCTTGCCCATCTATCAAAACTCACACTCTTAAGCTCACTTGATCTAAGCTGGTGCACAATCACAGATACTGGCCTTGCCCATCTAGTAACTCTCATATCTCTAAACTCACTTAATCTAAGCGAGTGCAGAAACATCACAGATGCTGGCCTTTTCCATCTGAAAACTCTCACATCTCTAAGCTCGCTTAATCTAAGGGGGTGTAACATCACAGATGCTGGCCTTTTCCATCTGAAAACTCTCACATCTCTAAGCTCGCTTAATCTAAGGGGGTGTAACATCACAGATGCTGGCCTTGCCCATCTAGGAGCTCTTACATCTCTACGTTCACTTGATCTAAGCGATTGCTATAAGATCACAGATGCTGGCCTTGCCGATCTATCAAAACTCACATCTCTAAACTCACTTCTACTAGAAGATTTGGGGATTACCTTGGATGCTGCAAAAGCTTTTAGGGCACTTCAAGCTTGAAAAAGTGAAAATCATGATACTAATCACAATCAGGAGATTTAACAATGTCATTATCCGGCTTAGTCCCTTTAACTTTACAAGCGACAGCGCAGCCGGAGTCTGTGTTTGTCCCTTCACAAATTCCATCTAAATACGCCACGACTGGTATAAAGGTTATCCCTAGCGCCGTTTTCGGACGTATATTAAGTTTTCTTTCTGTTCGACAAATAACTCGCGTCCATCATGTATGCAAAGATTGGCGTAACCTATCTCTCGTCAACGAATGCTGTCTAGATCTTGGACTACACAAATTATCAGATAGCAATCTTAAAACCATTCTTGATAAAGCAAGTGGAACTCGCATTACTTCTCTCAATTTATCTAATTGCAACGACATCACAGATGCTGGTCTTGCCTATCTAGTAACTCTCACTTCTCTAAGCTCATTGGATCTAAGCGGGTGCTATAACATCACAGATGCTGGCCTTGCCCATCTATCAAAACTCACACTCTTAAGCTCACTTAATCTAACAGCATGCGATAACATCACAGATGCGGGCCTTGCCCATCTAGTAACTTTCACATCTTTAAGCTCACTTGATCTAAGGTGCGCAAACATTACAGATGCTGGCCTTGCCCATCTATCAAAACTTACACTCTTAAGCTCACTTTATCTAAACCAGTGCGGAGGCATCACAGATGCTGGCCTTGCCCATCTATCAAAACTCACACTCTTAAGCTCACTTGATCTAAGCTGGTGCACAATCACAGATGCTGGCCTTGCCCATCTAGCAACTCTCATATCTCTAAACTCACTTAATCTAAGCGAGTGCAGAAACATCACAGATGCTGGCCTTTTCCATCTGAAAACTCTCACATCTCTAAGTTCGCTTGATCTAGGAGGGTGTGATAACATCACAGATGCTGGAGTTGCTCATCTATCAAAACTCACACTCTTAAGCTCGCTTGATCTAAGGAGGTGCAATAACATTACAGATGCTGGCCTTGCCCATCTATCAAAACTCCCACTCTTAAGTTCTCTTAATCTAAGGGGGTGTAACATCACAGATACTGGCCTTTTCCATCTATCAAAACTCACACTCTTAAGCTCTCTTAATCTAAGAGGGTGTAACATCACAGATACTGGCGTTGCTCATCTAGTAGCTCTTACATCTCTAACCTCATTTAATCTAAGCGGGTGTAACATCACAGATGCTGGCGTTGCCCATCTAGGAGTTCTTACATCTCTAAGTTCACTTGATCTAAGCTGGAGCCGTAACATCACAGATGATGGTCTTACCCATCTAGTAAATCTCATATCTCTAAGCTCACTTGATCTAAGCGATTGCTATAAGATCACAGATGCTGGCCTTGCCCATCTATCAAAGCTCACATCTCTAAACTCACTTCTACTAGATCATTCGGGGATTACCTTGGATGCTCAAAAAGCTTTTAAGGGAAAACTGAACATTCAGGAGTAGAATGGCTTATTACATCTACATGCTGGCTTCACAGTCCAAAGGGAGTGATAACTGTGGAAAAAGAACCGTTATGTTGATTTTGATCGTCTAAAATTAGCGCAAGCAAAGGACTGATCCTTGGCCGTTCATTTGGAATTTTCCCAATAGAACCGAAGAAAGCGCTGCTCAGAACCTGTTCAAAATCTCCTTGATATACTCAGTAAATTCAAAAACTGAGTTATAACGAGATTGGAAATAATAACCCAACTTGCCCCCTATCCTCCCTTAGACGCGTAAGCGAGATAGGTAAGATGCAAGATTCGTGAGGAAGCCAAGGTAGTTCACCTTGGCGACGAACGAAGCGCAGCAGATTGCCTGTCGCAGCTCGCGGATAAAGGAGGAAAAGTCGGGTTAATAGGAAATTATTTGATTTTTTTGCTCTACATTTGCAGTTGTATGTCTTTAATTTAAAGTAATAAACAATAAAAATTCTAATCTTTAAATAAAATTCAACTATAAATATAATACAAATCCTAATTGCAAGTAGGAGATTTAACGATGTCATTAACCGGCTTAGTTCCTTTAACTTTACAAGCGACAGCACAGCCAGCGTCTGTGCCTGCCCCTTCACAATCTACACCTGTACACGCAACGACTGGGATAAAGGCTATCCCTAGCGCCGTTTTCGGACGTATATTAAGCTTCCTTCCTGCTCAACAAATAACTCGCGTCCATCATGTATGCCAAGCTTGGCGTAACCTATCTCTCGTCAACGACGGCTGTCTAGATCTTTCAGGACTGACCAATTTATCAGATAGCGATCTTAAAACCATTCTTGATAAAGCAAGTGGAACTCGCATTACTTCTCTCAATTTATCTAATTGCAACAACATCACAGATGCTGGCCTTGCGCATCTATCAAAACTTACATCTCTAAGCTCACTTAGGGGGTGCTATAACATCACAGATGCTGGCCTTGCCCATCTATCAAAACTTACATCTCTAAGCTCTCTTAGCGGGTGCTATAACATCACAGATGTTGGCCTTGCCCATCTAGCAACTTTCACACTCTTAAGCTCACTTGATCTAAGCGTTTGCACAAACATCACAGATGCTGGCCTTGCCCATCTATCAAAACTCCCACTCTTAAGCTCACTTGATCTAAGCGTGTGCACAAACATCACAGATGCTGGAGTTGCCCATCTATCAAAACTCCCACTCTTAAGCTCACTTAATCTAAGCTGGTGCACAAACATCACAGATGCTGGCCTTGCCCATCTAGTAACTCTCACACTCTTAAGCTCACTTGATCTAAGCTGGTGCACAAACATCACAGATGCTGGCCTTGCCCATCTATCAAAACTTACACTCTTAAGCTCGCTTAATCTAATAGGGTGTGCAAACATCAGAGATGCTGGCTTTGCCCATCTATCAAAACTCACACTCTTAAGCTCACTTGATCTAAGCGTGTGCTCAAACATCACAGATGCTGGCCTTGCCCATCTATCAAAACTCACACTCTTAAGCTCACTTGATCTAAGCGTGTGCTCAAACATCACAGATGCTGGCCTTGCCCATCTATCAAAACTTACACTCTTAAGCTCACTTAATCTAAGAAGGTGTACAAACATCACAGATGCTGGCCTTGCCCATCTAGTAACTCTCACACTCTTAAGTTCACTTGATCTAAGCTGGACAAAGATCACAGATGCTGGCCTTGCCCATCTATCAAAACACACACTCTTAAGCTCACTTGATCTAAGCTGGTGCAGAAACATCACAGATGCTGGCCTTGCCCATTTATCAAAACTCACACTCTTAAGCTCACTTGATCTAAACACGTGCTATAAAATCACAGATGCTGGCCTTGCCCATTTATCAAAACTCACACTCTTAAGCTCACTTGATCTAAATACGTGCTATAAAATCACAGATGCTGGCGTTGCCCATTTATCAAAACTCACACTCTTAAGCTCACTTGATCTAAGCACGTGCTGTAAGATCACAGATGCTGGCCTTGCCGATCTATCAAAACTCACATCTCTAAACTCACTTCTACTGCATGATTCGGGGATTACCTTGGATGCTCAAAAAGCGTTAAAGGCAAAACTGAACATTCAGGAGTAGAATGGCTTATTACATCTACATGCTGGCTTCACAGTCCAAAGGGAGAGATAACTGTGGAAAAAGAACTGTTATGTTGATTTTGACCGTCTAAAATTAGCGCAAGCAAAGGACTGATCCTTGGCCACTCGTTTGGAGCTTTTCCAATAGAACCGAAGAAAGCGCTGCTCAAAGAGAATCCTCTAGCCGGCTAGTAGGAAATTATTTAATTTTCTTGTTTTACATTTACAATTACATTTCCTTAATTTAAAACAATAAATAATAAATAAAATTTAATTATTTAAATAAAATGAATTTACAAATATAATGCTAATTATAATCGCAATTAGGAGGCATAACAATGTCATCATTATCCGGCTTAATTCCTTTAACTTTACAAGGGACAGCGCAGCCAGCGCCTGCTGTGCTTGCCACTACACAAGCTATACTTAAACACACAAAGCCTGGCATACAGGCTATCCCTAGCGAAGTTCTCGGATGTATATTAAGCTTCCTTCCTGCTCAAGAAAAAACTCGCGTCCATCATGTATGCAAAGATTGGCGTAACCTATCCCTCGTCAACGACGGCTGTCTAGATCTTTCTGGACTCAATTTATCGGATAGCGATCTTAAAACCATTCTTGATAAAGCAAGTGGTACTCGCATTACTTCTATTAACCTATTTAATTGCCTGAACATTACAAATGCAGGCCTTGCACATCTATCAAAACTCACATCTCTAAGCTCACTTGATCTAAGCTGGTGCAGAAACATCACCGATGCTGGACTTGCCCATCTATCAAAACTCACACTCCTAAGCTCACTTGATCTAAGCTGGTGCAGAAACATCACCGATGCTGGACTTGCCCATCTATCAAAACTCACACTCTTAAGCTCACTTGCTCTAAGCGAGTGCGATAAGATCACAGATGCTGGACTTGCCCATCTAGTAACTCTCACATCTCTAAGTTCACTTGATCTAGACTCGGGCTATAACTCGGACTATAAAATCACAGATGCTGGCCTTGCCCATCTAGTAACTCTTACACTCTTAAGCTCACTTAATCTAAGAAAGTGCAGAAACATCACAGATTCTGGACTTGACTATCTATCAAAACTCACACTCTTAAGCTCACTAGATCTAAGCGAGTGTGATAAGATCACAGATGCTGGCCTTGACCATCTATCAAAACTCACACTCTTAAGCTCACTAGATCTAAGTGTGTGCGTTAAGATCACAGATGCTGGTCTTGACCATCTATCAAAACTCACACTCTTAAGCTCACTAAATCTAAGTGTGTGCGTTAAGATCACAGATGCTGGCCTTGGCCATCTATCAAAACTCACACTCTTAAGCTCACTTAATCTCCGCTGGTCCAAAAACATCACAGATGCTGGACTTGGCTATCTATCAAAACTCACACTCTTAAGCTCACTAGATCTAAGCGAGTGCGATAAGATCACAGATGCTGGCCTTGCCCATCTATTAAAACTCCCATCTCTAAACTCACTTAATCTCAGCTGGTGCAAAAACATCACAGATGCTGGCCTTTGGTGCAGAAATATCACTTTGACCATCTAGTGACTCTCTCATCAGAAGTGATTGAATAAGTCTAATGTTTTTGGAAGACTTTTTCGATGGGAAGATCGAGAAACGTTTGGCCTAGGTGGCGGAATTTGTCCGGATCATCTGAGGCATAGAATGTATACTGAGAAGGCGTTGTTTGTGGATTGAGCCAGTCGCGATCGTGGAGGAGCTGCAAGGTTTCTAGAGCGCAGCTATGAGCTGGATCAATTAACGTGACATCGTCGCCGAGTAGGCGCTGGAGCAAGGGTTGTAGTAAGGGGTAATGTGTACAACCTAGTAAGACAGTATCGACGTGGTGATGGATGAGGGGTTGTAGGTATTCTCTAGCGATTATCTCGCTGACGCCATGATCTACAAATCCCTCTTCAACAAGTGGAACAAACATCGGACAGGCAACAGAGTAAATGCTGGCGTGGGGCAAAGCTGTTTGAATCTGTTGTTGGTAAACGCCAGAAGAAATTGTTGCACGAGTTCCTAAAATTCCAATTTTGTTAGATCGCGTGGCTTTGACTACTTCAGAGATTCCAGGCTCGCTGATGCTGAGAATGGGGATTTCGAAAGAGGATCGAAGAGGGTCGAGCGCTGCGGTGCATGCCGAATGGCAGGCGATCAGAAGAACTTTAACTTGCTGATCGATGAGAAAGGAAGCATTTTCTAAGCAATAACGAATGATGGTATCAGCGCTTTTGTTTCCATAGGGCAATCGTGCTGTGTCACCAAAATAGACGATGTTTTCCTGGGGAAGGAGTTGGCGCAAGACGCGCATGGCAGTTAATCCACCGAAGCCTGAATCAAAAATTCCTATCGATTGCTCTTTACTCATCAGAAAGTTTGAGTTCTTGACCGACGACGATTTTGTCGTTTGTTAATTGATTGAGCTGCTTGATGCTAGAGACAGTTGTTTGTTGCGCTCTTGCAATTTTTTCCAAAGAATCACCAGGTTTTACTCGATAAGTTTTGTTAGAAGTTGATAGTGGAGTGGGTTTTGGTGTTTGACTGATGGCTTTTGAAATGGATGTCAAAGTGCCTTTTAATTTGGCTACTTCATCACATTTTTTATCTTGTATGGCGACGGTCTGTTCTAGGTCTTGCAATTTATTGAGAGCTTGATTGGCTACTGTATTCAAGGAGCGCAAATCGGCAGTTGTCTTCTCTAAGAGCTTTTCAAGATGAGCAACCTTTCGCTCAAGTGCATCCGCATGAGATGAGGTAGTGGGTGTTTGAGATTGAGCGAGCTGTTCTTTGAGAAAGCTGATGGTGCGCTCATACTTGTTCACCTTTTCATCTAAAAGGTTGATTTCAACGCGAGCGCTGTGGAGATCGTGTTTTAAATCGGAGACCTCTAGGCGGAGCTCATCGATAGCGACAGTAGAATAGACATTATTACTTCCTCGCGCATGGACATCGGGCGTTACCGCCAGAATCCATGTTGCGAGAATGAAAAGAATTGAAGTGATACGCATGATTTATGATTTTTGAAAGAGTTTAAATTCAGCACGTCGATTTTTAGACCAAGCTTCTTGGTTATGATTTAAATCAGCAGGTTTTTCTTTTCCGTAGGAAATCGTGTGGATACGTTCTGGATCTACCCCTTTTTGCACGAAAAGTGTTCTGACGTAGTTCGAGCGACGAGAGCCTAAAGAAAGATTATAAGCTTCTGGACCTCTTTCATCGCAGTGACCTTCAACGAATATATATACATCATTGTGGGTCTTCATGTATTCAGCCATGCGCTCGATAGCAGCGAGGTATTCCTTGCCGCGCAAAATGTGATCATCCAATCCGAATCTCACGGCTTGGAAAATGGCAGCTTCTGCCCCAGAGGGTGAGTGGAACCCATCAACGCCTGGAATGCCGCTGGCCTTTGATCCAGCATCTGCTTTTGGTAGAGGGATCGCACCATCGAAAGATTGAGAGCGTAGATCTTCATCGTTGAGCGCGATGAAATCTTCATTGGAAGCGCCAAAGAAGTTAGCCTCTTGATCTTGATCGTTGTTGCCCCAAAGTGAGCGAGCGCTTCCTTTATAATTTCCAGCAGTTTGATTATCATCCCAAACATTGCCATTGTTTTTCTTACATCCTGTCACGAGCACACACGTCAGAGAGCATAGGATGATTAAGAGATTACTTGTCTTCATGGTTTCCTCTTGTTTTAAATTCTTAGCGAGCACCCCAAGTCGGATAGTGTTTTTTTCCGGGGCCTCGGCTGATTTTCATTGCCTCGGGCTGGTTTAAGTTGACAACATAGAGTTCTGAGGTAGCATCATCGGTGGAGTTAAACACGAGATGCCGACTATTAGGAGCCCAACAGGGATTCTCTTTGTTGCCAGGACCAGACGTCAGTTGCCATTCTTCCCCCGCACCGAAGTCATAAATCCATATTTGCCGTATACCATTTGTTTTAGCACTATAGGCTAATTTTGTGCCATCAGGTGACCAAGATGGACATGAATTTTCCCGATTTTCTTTCGAAATCATGACGGCATTGGGTCGTTTTGCGGAAAGGGCTGTGGGAATGACATAGATGCGCATCCCCCCGTCTTTATCGGATACGAACGCGATTTTCGATCCATCGGGACTGAATGTGGGAGATGCTTGTGTTGAGCGAGGGTAAGAATAAAGTTGTGAAGGTTTTCCCAATTCCCCGCTAGCTGGATTAAATGGTTGTAAAAATAGATCGGTACGTCCAGCTGCATCGGAAATGAACGCCACTTTATCGCGCTGAGGAGAAATCGTGGGCAAAAATTGATTGCCTCGCAGATCGATCAATCGTTTTCCTACCCCTTCTTGGACAGAGGCAATGAAAATCTTGGGCTGTCCATCTTTATAGGAGACATAGAGAAAGCTGTCATTGCCATAGCGAGAACTATGGGGAAGTAGCACGGGAGAAACACAGTAACTATTTTCATGCGTGACTTGTTTGACGTTGGCACCATCCCAATCGCACTCCCAAATTTCTGAAATCCACTCTTTGCCGTCGGGGCGCGGGTTTTTGACTTGGTAGGCGAATAGAATGTGGGAATTCATGACTCCATCGACATTGAAGAGAGCTTTATAGATCCCATCGGAAAGTTTATGAATCTGTTTGCGATCTTGAGCTAGATCACCTGATAAAGAGATGTCGGGGAAATTTTTAATGGAACCATTTTGAGCATTGAATGCGGAAGCTTTGAGAGTTTTGCCCGAGATGGTCCATTGAACGACAAAGGGGATACCAAAACTTTTCCAGGTGGCTGGACTCAGTGCCACAGAGGGTTGTTTATCGAGAAGCAGTTGTTCTTTTTCATTGGACCTTGCGCATACTTTTGTCGAGCTATTGTGGTTCAAATCGCGTTGGAAAATGGCATCCAATTCTTGCAAGTAGGTGGAATCTAAAGTTGCTTGGATCAGCTGTGCCTTGGCGACATAGATGGGTTGAAGAGCGCTAGAAGTGGAGAGATGAACGCGGATTTCTGAAGGGCTCTGAGCCTCTGCAGCGAAAGAATAGGTCGAGAGCATCAAGGCTAGCGACAAGACAAAGCGAGCGGATTTGTTCATTTTCATAATTCATTGCAAAAGGTTAGCACAAATGTGCATTGTTTCTGTTTGGCAAAGGAGCCTTCCAACGGTGGAAACCTTAGCCGGGGGAGATGACTTTCAAGGTATTGTCTATTCTTTTCACTTTCAGTTTTGAGAACTTTTAAAGTGAGAACAGATCCGTCTTTTTTGAGAGTCAACTCGATTTTCACTTCGCCAAAATCGGGAAGATGTAAAGATTGATGCAAATGACTTGTGAGAAGTGAGGTATACTCCCCAGTTTCTTCCCTGTCATCATCAATACTTAACGTTTCTACAGCGTCGATTTGCAACTTGATGGGTGCAAATCCTGACGACTTAACCGTCTTTCGACTAGCTACTCTACTTTTATCGCTTTTATCTTCAATTTTCGCAATGGTTTCTTCGAGTTCTTGCAAAAGTTTATCGGGGATGTGGGGTTGAGCCGGTTGTGGAGGGGTTGTGATTTTCTTTTCTTTAGGGGTTGGCTTAGGAAGAGCAACAGGTTGTGTGCGTGCCATCTGTTTAGGTGGTTGTTTGGGAGTTGGAACGGGTTGTGCAGCGACAGGTTTAGGCGCTGGTGCAGAGGGTTTGGGCTGAGGGGCTGCAGGTTTTGGTTTTACCGCTGGAGCGGAGGGGCGAGCTGCCACAGTTTTTTTTTCGCTGATAACGGAGGATTTAGGCGTCACAGTGCGCACAAAGATGGGGTGATGTCTTTTTTTCGATTGAAGTGAGGAGCTAAAGAAAGCAAAGGCCATGAAAAGAAGATGAATTCCGATCACTATGGCTACGATGAAAGATTGAACCGGATCTTTTTTTGTCTTAGGTAGTAGCATAAGGAGGTCTATTAACCGGGTTGCAAGATCACATCTAGTTGTTCAAATCCTGCGAGCTCGACGGCATTTTTTACAGATTGGTAGGTCTCAAAGTAGGCTTTTTTATCATTGAATAGTTGCGGGATGCGTTGAGGGTGGGATTTTTTAGCCAGTTTCAAGCACTCGAGTAATTCTTTAGCCGTGATGTTGCGTCCATTGTACCAAATTGTGTTGTCAGCGTGTACATGAATAGCAAGTGGGCTGTTTTCTTGGACTGTCGTACTGTCACGACCACTTTTGGGAGCGCCTGCTGCCAGTTGAACCCGATCGAGTTCGAGCATGGGAGCAATCAGAATAAAAATGATCAAGACGACAAACACCACGTCGATGAGAGGAGTGAGGTTGATGTTCACCTCTTCTGTATCTACCTTAAGAGATGCCGTGCGGGATTTGCGCATAGGTTTAACCGATATCTGCTTTTCGGTACTGAAGTTCTATCGTGGATAATAGATCGTACAAAAAGTCTTCCATGTCAGAGGAATAGTTTTTAATTGTTGTCTTCAAGTAGTTATAAGCGACAAGCGCAGGGATGGCGATGACAAGTCCCAATACTGTGGTCACAAGTGCTGTAGATAATCCTCCCAACACTGCTGAATTGGAACCTGCTGCTGCTCCTGTTTGTAACTCAGCAAAAGTCACCAAAATACCCCATACTGTTCCCAGCAAACCGAGAAAAGGGGCAAGTGTGACAATAGTGGAGAGGATGAATAAATTTTTCTCCAGAACCTTAGTTTGAGCAGAGACCGCTGTTAATGAATAAGATTCGATGATTTCTAGATCTGCAGGGGATAAGTAGACTTGCCCCTTGTTTTGTTGGGAGAAATAGAGGTTCTTGTTTAACACTTCGAGCGTTTTAGATTTCAGAGCGTGGAAAATATCGAAATAGGGATGGGGAATCTGACGATGTTTGGGATGAGGTAAATCTTTTGCTTCCAGTTGCAAGAGGTTTTCTTTGTTTTTTTGATAAGCGGTGAAAAAGGAAGTCGACAGCTTTTCGACGTTTTTAGTTAACCAGATTTTGTAGATGAGAAGGATCCAGCAAAGGATAGAGAGAAAAAAAAGACCTAGAATGATCAGCTTCCCAAAAAAATCCGATTGTTCATACGCGGAGGAAAAAGTTCCTGAAAGGGCGAGGAGAGGAAAAGTATGCATCATGTTGCTCACAGT
>Ga0206972_1071_pt1 | contig 25309 bp, 25 predicted proteins | sample Alteio_BWOrgHeat_86_FD_152925 | JGI IMG/M metagenome (GOLD analysis project Ga0206972, IMG submission 152925) | Enriched cells from forest soil in Barre Woods Harvard Forest LTER site, Petersham, Massachusetts, United States -... | ecosystem: Environmental > Terrestrial > Soil > Temperate forest >...
TTCGAAAACGTCGCTAGGGATATTCTTTATGTTAGTCGTCGTTGCGTATTTAGGTGTAGTTTGTGAAGGAGCAAGCAGAGGCGCTGGCAGCGCTGTCGCTTGTAAAGTTAAAGGAACTAAGCCGGATAATGACATTGTTAAATCTCCTAATTTGCAACTATGAATAGCAGTGTTGAATAGTATTATACTTATAATCTAATTTTATTTAAAGATTAAATTTTTTATTACACTTTTTTGTATAATTAAATTTTTACAAGCATTTTTTAAATTTTTAAAATAATTTTTACCCCCCCCTATGCCACGTCTATTGTATTTTTGATCTTGCATTTTCATTTTTTTCTGGTATGATCCGCAGAATTGAAAAAAAAAATTGGATCTATGCAAGCAATGGTTCCATCGCGACTCGTCTTGCACAACGGCGAGGTTTATGAGGGACTCTCACCCGCATGGCAACACGAGAGTTTTTTTGGAGAAGTAGTTTTTACAACGGGAATGACTGGCTACGTAGAATCTTTGACAGATCCCTCTTATGCAGGTCAAATTCTCACATTTACCTTCCCTCTCATTGGTAACTACGGCGTCCCGAATAATACCTTATGGGAATCAAAAAAAATTCACGCGCGCGGCGTAGTGATCGAAGAATTGAGCACCTTCTATTCCCATTTCCATGCAAAACAATCTTTCCTGGATTGGCTACGAGAACAAAACGTTCCTCTTATCTGTTGCGTGGATACTCGTGCTTTGACAAAATCGCTGCGCATTGAAGGTGTAGCATTAGGGGCTATTACACAAAAAAAAGTGCTTCCTGAAACATTTGAAGATCCCAATCAACTGCATCTTGTTGCAGAAGTGAGTCAGCCTCAGATTCAAGAGTATGGAAAAGGGAAAAAGAAAATCATCGCCGTCGATTGCGGCATGAAAGAGAATATCGTGCGCTGCTTGATGCAATTTCCTCTCACCATCAAACGAGTTCCTTATAACTACGATTATAGCCAAGAGGATTTTGATGGAATTTTCATCTCTAATGGCCCTGGCGATCCTGTGATGTGCAAGGAGACAATCGCGATCCTGCAACGCGCCATGAAAAAAAATAAACCCATCTTTGGCATCTGTTTAGGTGCGCAGCTTCTCGCTCTGAGTATTGGGGCAAAAACATGTAAGCTCCCCTTTGGACATCGAGGTCAGAACCAACCTTGTCAAGAACTGAAAACAGGTAGGTGTTGGCTCACCTCACAGAATCACGGCTACGCCATTGTCGAATCGACACTTCCAAAAGACTGGACTGTGACATTCCGCCACTTAAACGATTTATCCGTTGAAGGGATTGCACATACATCGCTTCCCTTTTTTGCCGTGCAGTTCCATCCAGAAGCCTCTCCTGGTCCTGTCGACACCATGTATCTTTTCGAACAATTTTATAAGTTACTCTGATGAGCAAACGTTTTTCTGGTAAAAAGGTTCTAATCTTAGGTTCTGGCGGCCTACGCATCGGCCAAGCAGGCGAGTTTGATTACTCAGGCACTCAAGCCATCAAAGCCTTAAAAGAAGAAGGGATCCAAACCATTCTAGTCAATCCCAACATCGCCACGGTGCAAACCGACACAGAAATGGCAGATGAGGTTTATTTACTTCCTCTCACTGTGGATGTGGTGACCAAAATCATCGAGAAAGAAAAGCCCGATGGGATTTTATTGAGCTTTGGAGGACAAACTGCTCTCAATCTCGGGTTAAAACTCGATGAAAAAAAAATCTTTCAGAAAGCCAATGTCGAAGTACTGGGCACATCGGTTGCTTCGATCCGTCGCACCGAAGATCGCGACCTGTTTAAAAAGAGCTTGCAAGGGATCGGTGTCAAAAGCCCTAAGAGCCTTGCTGTGACCACGGTAAAACAAGCTCTAGCAGCTGCAAAAGAAATCGGCTATCCGATCATGATGCGATCGGGCTTTTCCTTGGGAGGCCTAGGCTCGGGAAAAGTAAGCACCCCTGAAGAGCTCGAACACAAAGCGAGAGAAACGTTGAGTGGAGCTCCTCAAATCTTAATTGAAGAATATCTATTGGGATGGAAAGAGATCGAGTATGAAATTGTGCGCGATGCTGCCGGCAATGCTGTGACTGTCTGCAACATGGAAAATTTTGATCCAATGGGAATCCATACGGGTGAAAGTATTGTGATCGCCCCCTCTCAAACGCTTTGCAATCAAGAATACCACATGCTGCGCGAAGTGGCTCTTAAATCAGCCCATCTGTTTCAAATCACAGGGGAGTGCAACATCCAGTATGCCCTCAATCCCCATGATGGAGATTACCGAGTGATTGAGATGAATGCGCGCCTTTCTCGCTCTTCGGCTCTCGCTTCAAAAGCGACAGGGTATCCGCTAGCCTTTGTAGCCGCTAAGCTCGCCTTGGGCTTTACTCTCGATGAAATTAAAAATGCCGTGACGAAGAAGACAGTGGCCTTTTTTGAGCCTGCTCTCGATTATGTCGTTGTGAAAATTCCTCGATGGGACATTCACAAACTCCGCTCTGCAGATCGAAGGATCGGCACAGAGATGAAAAGCGTGGGAGAAGTGATGGCAATCGGGCGCTCTTTTCCCGAAGCGCTACAAAAGGCAGTGAGGATGCTGAACATTGGAGCATCTGGAATCACCGATTATCCCCATCCTATCGAACAAGAAAAAAAAGAAATTGCGAACGCTACCGATCGCCGTCTATTTGCCCTCTACCAGTTCTTCAAAAAAGGGGGGAAGGTCAAAGAAGCGCACCGCCTTTCTTTAATCACGCCCTGGTTTTTAGAACATCTAGCAGCAATCGCTCAACTCGAACATGAGATCAAAAAGGAAACGTTAACTCCTTCTTTACTCAAAGAGGCAAAACGCGCTGGTTTTTCTGATAAAGCTATTGCCAAAATCAAAAAAATCGATGCAGATAAAGTGAGACAATTGCGGCTTAAATCCAAGATCACTCCTTTTATCAAACAAATCGATACGTTAGCTGGCGAATGCGATGCTCAAACTAATTACCTCTACCTAACGTATCATGGCCAAGCGCATGATGTGAAACCAGCCGCACAAAGACCCGTGATCGTATTGGGATCAGGACCTTATTGCATTGGATCATCGGTTGAATTTGATTGGTGCGCTGTCAACTCATGTCGCACCTTGCGACGCTTAGGAAATGAGACCATCATCATCAACTCCAATCCTGAAACAGTTTCCACAGACTACGATGAGTCCGATCGCCTTTACTTTGAAGAGCTCACCTTAGAGCGCGTACAAGATATCGCTGATTTTGAACAACCGCTCGGCATTTTGGTTTCAGTAGGTGGTCAAATCGCCAATAACCTGGCGATCCCCTTAGCTCAAAGAAGCTATCCTCTCCTCGGCACATCTGCTGCCTCCATCGATCTCGCTGAAAACAGAGAAAAATTTTCTTCCCTGTTGAACACATTGCATATCGATCAACCCCCATGGCAAAAAGTCACCAGTTTAGACAAGGCGAAAGCATTTGCTGCCAAAAAGGGTTATCCTCTGTTGATCCGTCCTTCTTATGTTTTATCGGGCGCAGCGATGAACATCGTCTTCTCAGATCAAGAATTGGAGAGATTTTTGGCCGAAGCCACCATGATATCACCTGATCATCCTGTCGTCATGTCGCAGTTCATCACAGAAGCGAAAGAATTAGAGATTGATGGCGTAGCGATGCAAGGACAGGTTGTGATCGAAGCGATCTCTGAGCACATCGAAAACGCCGGTGTGCATTCCGGAGATGCAACAATTGTACTTCCTCCTCAACGCTTGTATTTAGAAACCATCCGCCGAACAAAAAAAATCACGCGACAGATTGTCAAAGCGCTTAACATCACAGGACCATTTAATATCCAGTTCATCGCCAAGAATAATGCCATCCAAGTGATTGAGTGCAATGTGCGCGCCTCGCGCTCCTTTCCTTTTGTTTCTAAAGTCACACAACACAATTTGATCGATATCGCCACGCGCGTCATCATGAACCGTTACACTCCTGAACCCTTTGAAACACTCGAACTCGACTATGTAGGTGTCAAAACTTCTCAATTCTCTTACCATCGCTTGAAAGGAGCCAATCCCGTCGCTCACGTCGAAATGGCCTCTACTGGAGAGGTTGCTTGCATCGGCAACGACTTGTTAGAAGCGTTTTTGCTGTCATGGATGGCCACAGAGCAATCGATTCCTCGCAAAAAAATTCTGGCGAGCATTGGAGGAGATAAAAAGCTTAAATTGCTAGAGGCTTTAACCTTATTGGAACAGGCAGGTTGGGATATTTATGCAACAGAAGGAACACACGACTTCCTCTCTCATCATGGAGTGGCATCTCGCTGTGTCTATAAAGCCAGTGAAAAAATTGAACCGAATGTCACAACGCTCATTGCCAACCGCACATTTGATCTCATCGTGAATATCCCTAGCAGCTTAGGAACCAATCATAAATCCGATGGTTTCACCATCCGACGACTGAGCATCGATCACCATATTCCCCTCATCACAAATTTACAGATCGCGATCATCATGCTACAGTGTTTAGTCGAAGTTGATCCTAAAAAAATTCCTGTTCAATCTCTCAAAGAGTGCACTAAATCTACATGAAAAATGCGCTGATCAAAGCTTTTGTCACTCTTTTCCAAGTACAACAAACCTCCTCTGACGAACACGGAAAATTTCTCATTCTATCTACCACAGGTCTTGGAGATACGTTGTGGGCCACACCGGCCATTAGAGCGTTGCGAGAAACTTATCCTTACAGCTACATCGCCGTTCTGACAAGTCCAATCGGAGAACAACTCCTCTTACACAATCCTCACATCAACGATCTGTTTATTGTCGGTAACCCCGCGCTAACTTCTCTTCTTGCCCATTTCAGAACCCTACGTGAGAAAAAATTCACCCATGTCTTTGCTTTTCACACCTCGCAAAGACCCGTATTGCCCTTTGCTTGTCTATTGGGAGCTCACACCATTGTGGGAACATCGGGAATTAACAAAGGGCTTGATTCTTTCTTCACGCATTGTTTGAAAGTTCCTAAGATCCATGAAATCGAACGCCGTTTAAAAATTGTGGAAACCATTGGAGCTTCTACTTCTACTCGAGAAATAGAACTCTTCTTTAGCTCTTATGACGAACAGATCGCACAGGACTATCTCGATTCCCTTTCTCTTCCTTCCTATGTGCCGATGATCGCTTTTCATCCCGGTGCTAAAGATGCCTTCAAACAATGGCCCACGCAACATTTCATCCAACTTGGCAACCGCTTAGTCGATCATTTGGGATGTCAGCTATTCATCACAGGAACACCTGGAGAAAAACCTCTTGTCGATGAAATGGCAGCAGCGATCAAAGGAGCAATCCCCGTGACTCATCTGTCCGTGCGGTCATTAGCTGTCCTTTTGAAGAAGATGTCGCTCATGGTGACTAACGACACTGGTCCCATGCATGTCGCCTTTGCCATGAAAACGCCAACCATTGCACTGTTTGCTCCGACAAATCCCGCTCTATGCGGGCCTTATGCCGCTGAAAAAGTTAAAGTGATTGCCAAGTCGCGCACATGCACGCCTTGTCGCGCAAAAAAATGTCAGTCTCCATTTTGTCTCTTGCAAATCGGAGTAAGAGAAGTATACGATGCCGCATTAACCATGTTTTATGAGGGAAGAAGTGAAACACAAACTCCTTGCTCATGGGCTCATTTCCATTCAGGACCTTAGCGCCGCAGAGATCCTCTCGATTGTCAAGTTGTCGGAGGCGATGAAACGACAGCCAAAAAAAGACCTATTGAAAGGGACGCTATTAGCAAGCTGCTTTTTTGAGCCTTCTACGCGTACACGCCTGTCGTTTGAAGCTGCGATGCTGCGATTAGGTGGGCAAGTCATCGGTTTTTCCGATGCCATCGGCACATCAGCTTCTAAAGGAGAAACACTTTCTGATTCCATGAAAGTGATTGGTTCCTATGCCGATCTCATTGTATTGCGCCACCCTTCCGATGGCGCTGCGCGCTTAGCGTCTCTTGCAACGTCCACACCTGTGATCAATGCTGGTGATGGAACCAATCAACATCCCACACAGACTCTTCTCGATCTCTTTACGATTAAAGAATCGCAAGGTAAACTCAAAGGACTACACGTCGCTTTTTCTGGCGATCTCAAGTACGGTCGCACCGTTCATTCTCTCGCTTTAGCCTGTGCTCAATTTGACATGCGGCTGTATTTCATCTCACCAGATTCCCTTTCCTTACCCGAGGAAACCTGCCACTACTTGAGAAAGCAAGGGATTAAGTTCTCTTTTCATCAGAACATTGAAGACGTGATTGGCAAAGTCGATATTTTCTACATGACACGCATTCAGCGCGAACGATTTGATGAAGTCAGTTACGCCAAAGTCAAGGGCCTCTATGTCCTCAAACCATCGATGCTAGAAAAGGTGAAAAAAAATCTAAAAATCTTGCATCCTCTCCCACGTGTCGATGAGATCGACCCCGCAATTGATACAACACCTTATGCACACTACTTCACTCAAGCAGAAAATGGATTGTACGTTAGACAAGCTATCCTCGGCTTAACTTTAGGAAAGGTCTAATACATGGCTAAAACTGTCTCTGTTGCCGCTATTAATGATGGTACCGTAATCGATCACATCCCGTGTGGGCAAGCACTTAAGATCATCCATCTATTACAACTCGATCACAACCGCTATAAAGTGACCATCGGATTACACTTAACCAGTTCCTCCATGGGGTTCAAGGATTTGGTCAAAATTGAAGATCGCTTCTTAACTCAAAAAGAAACACAAGACATTGCTGTGTTTTCTCCTCAAGCGACGATTTGCACCATTAAGAATTATAAAGTAGCTTCCAAAATCAGTTCCAAGCTCCCTTCCACCATTGAAAAAATTCTCGTGTGCCCCAATACTCGTTGTATCACCCATCAACCCCATGTCATGACTGAATTTTCCGTGGAGGAATTCAAGCAGAAAGTGTATTTGCGTTGTCATTTCTGCGAAAAGTTGTTTGAACGGGACCAAATCAAGGAATACCGGATATGATCCATTTACGCGGTGTGACGACACTGGAAAATGAAGTGGTCGATCTCAGTCTTCCTTCAACTGAAGAACGATCTTTGGATGCACACGGCCTAACACTTCTACCAGCGCTCATTGATCCCCATGTGCATTTTCGCACACCAGGTTTAGAGCATAAAGAAAACTGGGAAACCGCCGCTCGTGCAGCGATTCAAGGGGGCATCACAACCGTTTTCGATATGCCCAATACGATCCCCCCAACCATCACGTTAGAAAGAGTTCTCGCCAAGGAAGCATTAATCGATCAGCAACTCCACCATGTCAAAATCCCGCTTCACTATGGATTGTATTTAGGCGCTGATAAAAACCATTTTGATGAAATCGCCCGATGTAAGCGTCATGTTCTTGCCATCAAAGTGTTCATGGGATCATCTACTGGAGACTTAGTCATGGATGATGAACCCAGCTTGCACACTGTCTTCCAATTGGCCGCACAACACGACCTGCTCGTCGCTGTGCATGCCGAGGATGAAGCGATGATCCAAGAGAGAAAAAAGCTCTTTCAACACGAAGTTCATCCTCGGCTGCACTCTCAGATCCGCAACGATGAAGTAGCTCTCAAAGCAACGCAATTGGCCATCGAACTCGCTAGACTCTACAAAACGCGTCTTTATCTCTTGCACATTGGCACAAAAAAAGAAGTTGCCGCGATCAAAAAGGCAAAGGAAGAAGGCGTAGCCGTCTTTGCCGAAACCACTCCTCATCACTTGTTTCTGACGACAGAGGCTTATGAGACCTTGGGAACTAAAGTGCAAATGAACCCACCCATCCGCTCCAAAGAAGATGTCCAGGCCTTATGGGAAGCCCTCGCCGATGGCACAATCGATACCATCGGTTCTGATCATGCGCCCCATACCCTTGCAGAAAAAGCTCAAGCATATGGGAAAGCGCCTTCTGGGATTCCCGGCGTAGAAACGACCTTGCCTCTTTTGCTCAACGCCTGCAACCAAAAAAGACTCTCCTTAGCGATGATTGTCTCGTTAATGCGCACAAAAATACTGGACATCTTTCGCCTATCAGAAAACAATGACTATGTGTTAGTTGATATGCATAAAAAGAAAACTCTCGCGGATCACCAACTCAAAACAAAATGTGGATGGAGCCCTTATTCAGGTATGACCTTGCAAGGCTGGCCCGTCATGACATTACTAGGAGGAACACTGTATGAACTCAACTGAAATCATGACGTGGTATCCCAATCAACCCGCGATCTACGACATCAATAAAACCTATCTCGACAACGCTGACCATGGCCCCTTTTTTGTAGCTGACATCCCTCCTAGAAAAATGCCTCCCAAAAGCAGATGGATTGATTTTTTGGGACATCACATCGCCACACCAATCGGCATACCAGCCGGCCCCCTACTCAATGCTAGATGGATCAAACTCGCCGCAGAACTCGGCTTTGACGTCTTAACTTACAAGACAATCCGCAGCCACGAATACCCTTCTCACCCTCTTCCCAACATGATCTATGTGGACACGAAGGGGATGATTCCCGACAATAACCCCTCCATAACAGCTCGTCGCATCCATAAACCTACTCCTCATATCGAAGATCTTGCCGTCACCAACTCATTCGGCATGCCCTCGCGCAGCCCCTCCTATCTTTTTGAAGACATTGAACGCGCAAATACTTTCCTGAAAGAAGGACAGGTGATGATCGTATCGATTGTAGGATCCATCATCCCCCATGTCTCCTTTCTCCAAGATTTTATCTATGCAGCACGCCTTGCCAAAGAAGCAGGTGCTAAAATCATTGAAGCGAATTTTTCTTGCCCCAATGTCGATAAAAAAGAGGGAATTCTTTACATGTCGCCAGCGACCGTTGCAGAATTTGGCGCCGCTTTAGTTAAAGCCATCCACCCTATCCCTTTAATCATCAAAGTCGGTCTGTTCCCCTCGGTAGATCTCATGAAAGAGGTGATGTGCGCTGCTGCAAAAGCGGGTGTGCATGCCCTGGCAGGAATCAATACCGTCAGCATGCAGGTTCAAGACGAAGAAGGAAAACCTGCACTGGGAGAAAAGCGCCTCACCAGCGGCATTTGCGGCGGACCCATCCGACAAGTCGCTTTGGATTTTGTCCAACAAGCGCATCAAATCAATCGCAAGCAAAAACTAGGATTAACCCTCATCGGTTGTGGAGGCATCACTTTGCCTGAGCATTTTGATCAATTTTTAGATGCTGGCGCCGATGTGGCCACCTCTGCGACAGGTATGATGTGGGATCCTTATCTAGCCGCTCGTTATCATCAACTGCACATGGAATAAGAACGGACCTCTAATGTCACCTGAACTCAAAACGCTTATCTTGGAATTACACCGCATTGAAGCCATTAAATTTGGTCAATTCACATTAAAAAGCGGGGCTTCTTCTCCCATTTATGTCGATCTTCGGGTCATCATCTCCTACCCAGCGCTTTTAAAGACCATTAGTCGAGCTCTTTGGAACCTCACAAGCTCCCTATCTTTTGATCTTGTCTGCGGTGTACCCTATACTGCGTTGCCGATTGCCACAGCCCTTTCCCTCGATCACGAGATCCCTATGGTCATGCGGCGTAAAGAAGCCAAAGATTACGGTACAAAAAAAATCGTGGAGGGGATCTTCAAACCGGGCCAGACGTGTCTCATCATTGAAGATGTGATCACCTCAGGTGCGAGCATCCTCGAAACCGTAGCTTCTTTAGAAAAAGAGGGATTGAAAGTTGAAGACGCACTTGTTATCCTCAATCGGGAACAAGGAGGAAAAGAGAGATTGTTGAAAGAACGTGGCATTTTCCTGCATCCCCTCATCAGCATTTTTGATCTCTTAAAGGTCTTGTTTCTCGAGAAAAAAATCTCGGAAGAGACATTCCGCGCCTCCAATGACTTTTTGGCAACTCCAGTCGTATGAGAACCCACCGCTTTAAAGATCGACTTCCCTTTTTTTCTAACCCCACGGCTCGGCGCCTTCTCGAGCTCATGGAGCAAAAAAAAAGCAATCTCGCCGTTGCTGCCGATGTGACAACAAGCTCTCAACTCATTGCCCTCATCGAAGCCATCGGACCCGAGATTTGCCTTCTCAAAACGCACATCGATATCTTAGAGGACTTCACACCAGCACTCATCCCCCAACTGCTCAAATTGTCGCAACAACACCACTTCCTCATTTTTGAAGACCGCAAATTCGCTGATATCGGCAACACCGTCTCCTATCAATATGGCCAGGGGATCTATAAAATTGCACAATGGGCAGACATAACCAATGCTCATGTACTTCCCGGACCTGGAATCATCACTGGCCTCAAGCAAGTGGGCTTAAAGCTAGGGCGTGGACTCCTTCTCTTAGCCGAAATGAGCTCAGAAGGAGCCCTGACTGACCGCACCTATGCCGAGAACGCCTTAAAGATGGCGCAGCAACATCGCGACTTCACGATTGGATTCATTGCTCAACACAAACTAACCGATGATCCCGGTTTCCTTTATCTCACTCCCGGCGTTCATATCCACTCGCAACAAGACAGCTTAGGCCAGCAGTATAATACCCCCGAATCAGTCATGCGAGCAGGTACAGATATCATCATCGTCGGCAGAGCCGTTTACAATTCCCCTCATCCCCAACAAGCAGCAACCCATTATCGCGAGGCTGGCTGGAATGCCTATGTCGCCTCTCTCTCCTAAAATTGCCATCATCATCCTCAACTGGAATGGCAAACGCGATTCAGCAGATTGCTTAGAATCCCTTACCCAGCTCGATTATCCCCATGCAGACATCATCCTCGTCGATAATGGCTCTAGCGATGGATCGATTCCCTACCTGCGCGAACACTTTCCCGCCATCCATTACGTAGAACTCCCTCACAATTTAGGATTTGCGGGGGGCAATAACGCCGGTATCAAGTACGCTCTGACTCTCGGCTCCGATCTCTTCCTGTTACTGAATAACGATACCGTCATCTCTCCCGATTTCCTCACCCACTTTGTCCGCGCCTTTCACTCTCATCCTCAAGTGGGGATCTTAGGGGCTTCCATTTACCTCTTCGATCAAAGAGACACTCTCGACCATTTAGGAGGGATGTGGAATAAAAAAGCGGCTAATGTCGATCTCATTGGATTCCGGGAAAAGCGCTTAAGCGAAGGGCCCTGTATCCCCCTTGACTATGTGTGTGGAGCTTGCATGATTTTCACAAAAGCAGTTCTCGATGCCATTGGCTTTCTAGAAGAAAATTATTTCCTCTACTGGGAAGAAAATGATTACTGCCTCCAAGCCAAAAAAGCAGGATTTGGGGTCATGCATTGCCCGCAAGCTAAGATCTGGCACAAAGTTTCAGCCTCAGTGGTTGGAGGAAAACCTCACGCAAATTATTTCTGGTGGCGTGGCAGGCTTCTGTGGATCTCGCGTCACTACACTAGAAGAGAAAAGTTCTTCCTCTATTTACGGGTTATTTTACCCGCATTCTATAAACTCTATAAGATCAATGCTCTTAAATCGCTACAGTTGTCATTTCTCAAACTCTTGAGAAATCAGGCATCCTGGGAGAAAAAAGCCGCTAAATTGCAAAGTACCAAAGCCTCTCTAGCAGGAGTGCGCGATTATTTCTGCAAGCAGTATGGCCCCGGCCCGAGCTGGATCTACAAGCCCCCTAAGCGATGAGACCGTCTCTCATTTCCTTGCCCCTGCCCGTGCCCTTGCCCAATTATGACCAACTTTTCGGGCAAGGGCACGGGCAAGTTAGGAAAGAGAGCCCTTCTCATAGACTTTTTTCTAAGTTTGACGAACCCACCCAAAAATGGTATAAGTTAGGTATGCCCAACATTTGGCTTATACTAGTCGCAGCCCGATTTCAGTATAAAACTCATTCACACTGGATAAACTATGGCATACCCTAATCTGGTCACGAACCCCCGCTCCTTGCTCACCAAGTTGTTCCGTATACCCTTGGTTTTGATGCTTTTTCTCTGCTTATGCGCTTGTGAAGCTAATAAGGTGGTCGTCAACAACCTGGAAGAACGGGAAGCCAATGAAATCGTGGTTTTCCTCGCCAGCAAAGGGATCGAAGCCGATAAAATCCAAATGACCAGCAGTGCTCCAGGCGGGATGGAATCCGGAGTGAAGTGGAGCATTGCTGTCCCTCCTGATCGATCAACTGATGCCATGGCATTGCTCAACCAAAATGGACTACCTCGCATCAAGGGCACCAACCTATTAGATCTATTTGCAAAAGCGGGACTCATGTCCTCTGAAAAGGAGGAGACAATCCGCTATCAAGCGGGGCTTGCTGAGCAAATTGCCAATATGATCCGCAAAATCGATGGCGTGATCGATGCCGATGTGCAACTTTCCTTTCCCCCCACGGAAGCCAACGCCATGGGAGCCGCTACTGCTGGACCGCCTACCAAAATCACGGCAGCTGTTTACGTCAAACACCAGGGAATTTTAGACGACCCCAATAGCCACCTGGTCATTAAAATTAAGCGGTTGGTCGCAGGTAGTGTAGCCGGACTAGACATTAACGATGTAGCGGTCATCTCCGATCGGTCTCGTTTTACCGATATCACTCTTACGCCCTCTGGAGAGCCACTCAATGTGCGATCTCCTGATCAAGACTACGTCAGCATTTGGTCGATCGTGATGAGCAAGGAATCAGCGGCTAGATTCCGCCTTATCTTCTTCATGCTTACTATAGGTGCCATCTTATTCGTGATTGCAATCGGATGGTTACTGTGGAAGTTTTACCCACTGCTCAAGAAGGCTGGTGGATTCAAAAACCTCCTCAATCCCATTCCGGTGGAAGAACAAACACCCCCTGAACTGTTTAAGACCCCTCCTGAGGAAAAAAAATAGTGTTACATGATAGAGAATAGTGCTGCTGTTATTTGCCATGCGTTTCTCAATAAACTCCCGCCCAAGGAACATAACGCCTTGCTCAGGCATCTTTTTGACGAACAGGCTCACCAATTAAATCAACTTAAACAACCCGCAGAAGATCCCACTCAAGGTATTTCTCCCTTGGAGGATGAATTGCTGCATGTCCATTACTCCTGGCTCACTCCTTTTTTGCGCTCCCTCCCTGAAAGTGACATCAAATTATTCATGAGCTGTCTATCTGAAGAACAGGTTCAAGACCTTAAACGCGCCTTGCTCTACTCAAACCACCTTCCTGCGCGCTCTCCCCTGGGAGAAATTTTTTTTAAAAAGACTCTATTTTCTTATTTACAAGGACAGACCAAACTCCTACCTCTTGAGTGCCTCCCCACATCGCCATTGAATCTGTTGCTCTATCAGACACCTACCCAATTGCGTAACTTGATCGACCTTCTCTCCATGCATGATCTAGCTGCAGAAATCCGCCATATCATCGATACGACAAAACTCAAACAGATCTACGCCCATCTATCTCCCGCCCAGACGACCTTTCTTAAGACGTTGATCCACAAAAAAGAGCCCGTCACTTTTAAAAAGATGGGGCTGACCAAGTGGGATGGTCGCATGGAAACTCTAGCCACTATCTTAGAACAGCGCGGGATCAATCGGATTGCTAAAGCGCTTTTTGCCGAAGATCCCAGTCTAACCTGGTACATTGCTCATCGATTAGATATTCAACGAGGCTCGACGCTCCTTAAACTCTGCACCGCTCTTGATCATCCTCAGGCCGCTTATTTGCTTTCTGAACAAGTCATTGCTCTCATTCAATCTCAACATAATCATACATAGGATAACCCATGCGCTTTTTTTCTTTAATCTATCAAGGCGACATCCATCCTGCCACAGATGATAAGGTCATCTCTGCGGAAGATTTTAGCACACTGATGCAAGCCCATGAGATTTTGGAAAAAGCCAAAGAAGATGCTGAGCATTTTAAAAAGAAAACAGCTGAAGAATGCGAACGACTGAAAGAAATCGCTAAAGAAGAGGGATATCAAGAAGGGCTCACGCAATTTAATGAGAAAATTCTCTTTTTTGAATCCTCTTTACGCACCCTGCGCATTGAGCTCCAAAAACAGATCTTGCCTTTGGCTTTAAAAGCGGCTAAAAAAATTGTTGGCAAGGAATTAGAATCCCACCCCGATGCGATTGTTGATATCGTCTTACAGGCCCTTGCACCTGTCACACAGAATCATCAATTCACTATCTATGTCAACAAAGTCGACAAAGAAGCTTTAGAAGCTGAAAAAAGTAGGATCAAACAAATTCTCGAACACGTCCAGGTATTAAGTATTCAAGAAAGAGCAGACATTGCTCCTGGTGGTTGCATCATTGAAACCGAAGGTGGAATTATCAATGCCACCATTGAAAACCAATGGCGTGCCCTAGAACGCGCCTTTGAACGCTACATGAAGCCCCCTAGCTAAAAAAAAGCCGAAAAAAAATCTCGACCTTTTATTTGTTATTTGTCGGAGTTATTATATATATTTCAGGCTTTCGAATAAAACATTTATGAAAATCGGAAATAAAAGCTGTAAAAATTTTCAGAACTCTTGAATCAATATCAAGAGGCTTTTTCACATCAAGCTCCCAATTGCTCAAATCGCCGGAAAGCATTCCATTCAATGTAGCCATAACTTTGTTAGTAGGAGATAAAATCGAAAATATAGCTTGGTCTGAATCTGAGCTCAACAAGGCAGAACCTACTTCCGTCCCATGGGGATTCCCAAATCCAAATGCTGCTCCTCTTGTCCAAAATTTACCTCCAATGTACCCAATGTACGCATTCGTCTCATCGTAGATGTCAAATTCCATCTGACTTGGAATGAATAATCCAAGTGAAAATACTCGATTTATACCTCGCGCTAAAAATGTCCCTTCAGGAGAATAGAGATCATAATAATAACGAGGCGTAAAAAGCCCAGAACGAACTACTTTGGCTGTCAATACAGCATCTTGTATACAATCAAACTCAACACAATAAGATAGTGGGGCACTACATTTTGTCATAACCCAAGTTGGTTCGGCATGAACAAGACCAGTAAAAGAGAGCAAGATTAGAAGGTATTTCATGTTATTCCTCGATTTTTTTGCAGAACAAAATAGAGGCACAACCAAATCAAAATCCCAAAAGATCCAGAAATTGTCTGCATGCCTCTAACTCCCATATTTTGGGGGTCATATGATAGAAAACTTTGTGAATTCTATTCAATCGAAAGATCTTTTAAACGATTACAAGTAGCTGGATTTGACGAAATATACGAATTATACCGAAACAACTTGAAGAATCGGGAATTCGGCAAGGAAGTGGCGCAAATTTTTGTGTCTGGAGCGAGCGACCATTGCTGGATAGCAAGGTTCGAGTGAAGACCAAAAATTTGCTGCCAAGCTGACGTAGCCGAAAACCGATTATTCAAGTTGTTTCGGTATAACCTCCAAAGGAGAAATTCTCGAGTCTCTTATAGATAAGTTCTTTATGGGCTAAATCATAGGATATGACATTTATCCTAATGTTATACCTACTTATATCGAGTTATACACGGTTATAGAAATAAAGAATTTTGGTTCATCCGACGAATGAGCACCTTCTTATGCGGTGGAGATGATCTAAAGCAGACATCTCTGACTCCAAACCACACAAGGCAGAGTTAAATAACCCGGCCTTATACTGTGCCTCTTATCTTAATTTAGCTTTAACTAAAGGCCAAGTTAGTTTTTTGGGAATATCTCTGCAGACTTTGCTATCGACTGAAGTTCTTCTAACAGCAGTCTATCTTCATCATCGGCTTTCATTCTTTCCACTTCCTGTCTTTTCTCATCAAACTCTTTATATCGTTCTAGAGCTAGTTTCTCTGCAACTTGAGCAGATACTTTCCCCGCATGATCGAGAAGATCCTTCTCGTTGAAGGTAAGAAATGCATCTAATTTTTGTTCCCATTCCGCCATCGTTACCGTTTTGCGGTTCTTAGACGGCGGTAGCATAGATATCACGCACCTTCTGATAAAAACGTTTTTCAGAGGCTCGAATCTCTCGGATACGCTCAAGCCATTCATCAAAATAATCCCATGGCTTGGGCTCTTTTAATCTTACATCGTCCATAACGAACCCTTTTACAAGGTATTCTTGTAGATGAGTTGTGGCCCACTTCCGAAATTGAGTGCCACGAGAAGAACGAACACGGTATCCGATTGCAAGAATCATATTGAGGTTATAGAGTTTGACTTCTCGTTGAACGCTCCTTTCCCCTTCGGTTTGAACTAGTAAGTAATCCTTACTAGTTGACTCAAGATCAACCTCGCCCTCTTCATAAACACCTTGTATATGAAGAGTTATGTTCTGCGGCGTAGTTTGAAAAAGCTCTGCAATTTCTGTTCGAGTCAGCCAAACAGTCCCCTCTTCAACCCGAAGTTGTATTCGTGTACTTCCATCTTCGGCAGTATAGAGTATGATTTCTCCGTTTCCCATATGATTAGTCCTTAGGGTGCTTTACTAGAAGAAACATATTATAAATAGCTTGTTTTTTTAACCTAGACCAAATTCTAAGAAACCATTAGACTTCCCCTTGGCGCATCGTTTTTATATTATGGAGCCAATGGAACATCCCATCAAGAAAAAGCCACTTTCTTTTATCAGAACCCTATTCACCCGTAAGATCCTCCTTTTTGCTTTTCTCTTTTTAGCTGTTTCTTGCATTGGCATGGAGATGTTGGGTGCACAAGAACCACCAGTTGCACCTCCTACTTCATCAGGACTACCCACTCCCTCTGTCGTCCAAGAGCTGACAGCCATCACCGCCCTGGCACTGCTGCCGTTTGTGATCATGCTGCTCACATCTTACATCAAGATCGTCGTCGTACTCTCCCTACTTCGCAATGCGTTAGGCGTGCAGAACTCCCCACCTAACCAGGTCTTAAGTGGAATTGCTCTTTTAATGACCATTTATGTGATGTTCCCGACGGGAAATGCCATGTATAAAGCCGCGGAAAGCTACATCAATAAGGAACCTCCCACTCAGCTATTTTCTACTCAAAGCGCCCAATACATGATCGACGTGCTCGATTTAAGCAAAGAACCCATGCGCGATTTTTTACAGCGCAACACATCAGGCAAACACATCACGGGGTTTTACCAACTCGCCTACCGCTCATTTCCCGATGAATTCAAGCAAAGCCTCAAACCCACTGATTTTATTGTCATCGTTCCCGCCTTCATCACCTCGCAATTGAAAGCTGCCTTTGAGATCGGCGTTTTGATCTATCTCCCTTTCTTTGTCATCGACCTTGTCGTATCGAATATCTTGCTAGCTATGGGAATGATGATGCTTTCGCCACTGACCATCGCGTTACCTTTAAAACTTTTGCTGCTTGTCATGGTGGATGGATGGACCTTGATTATTCAAGGCCTTGTGCTATCATTCCGTTAATCTAAAATTAGAGAGGCACAATGTACAGTACAGAGATTTATCAACTCTCTTACCATGCGCTGCTGTTGATCCTACTCTTATCGGGTCCTCCCATTTTGATTAGTACAGCTCTGGGCCTTGTTGTCGCTATCTTCCAGGCTGCCACTCAAATTCAAGAACAAACCTTATCATTCATGGTCAAGTTGTTTGCCGTGATCATCACACTATTTGTCATGGGAGGATGGCTGTCAGCCCAAATCATGCAATTCACAAGCAACATCTTCGTCAATTTTCCTAAATGGACAATGTAAGAGATGTCTCCAACAGACACGTACCTCTCCTTTTTCTCTAAACTAACCGACTACGCACCGATATCCATGCTTTCATTATTCTTTCTTGGTTTAATGCGCATGGCCCCCATCATTGCCATGGTCCCTTTTCTTGGAGCGAAAGTTCCAGCGTATGTCAAAATGGGACTTCTTCTTACGCTGACCTTCATCATGTTGCCTCACATGGCAGTCACAAGCCGCACCGAACTGCTCTTTGATGGCACATTCATTGTATTATGCGTGAAGGAATTTTTCATTGGGATGCTACTCGCCTTTCTCGCAGCTGTCCCGTTTTACATGGCAGAATCTGCAGGTATCCTCATCGATTTTCAAAGAGGATCTTCCGCGCTTCAAGTTTCCGATCCTACAACTCAAGAACAGACATCGGATATCGGAGTCCTTTATAACTACGTTTTGATTGTGATCTTTTACGAAATCAATGGCCCTTTTTATTTTTTCAATGCTCTTTTTGACTCCTATACCATCGTGCCAGCAGATGGGTGGTTCATGACGAACTTCTTTTCCTTTCATCATCCTTTCTGGCAAGAAATATGGGATGTCGTGAATCGCGTGTTCACGGTGAGTATACAATTAGCAGCACCCTCTCTTCTTTCCATCTTGATGACAGAGATGTTCTTAGGGATTGCCAATCGTTTAGCGCCGCAGGTTCAAATCGTCTTTCTCGGTATGTCGCTTAAATCATTAGTGGGACTTGCTCTACTTTGCGCCGCGTGGTTTTTCATCTTACAGCAGTTAAACAATCAAGCGATGATCTGGCTGCAAACCTTGACGAAAATCATCAAGACTTTCTCTTTCTAACCTTTTTTTCGTTGACTGAATTTGGTTTTAGAAACTACAGTTGGAATATAATAAACGCGTCAACTGAAACGTACGTCAAGATTAGTCATGCTGCTTGCAAAACATGAACTTTGCGATAACGCTTGATTCGATGTAATCTGTGTACATTAATATCACTCGAACAAACCTCAGGGGGAACTTCAATGAAATTTAAAACATCTTGGCTAGCAGCTTCTGGCCTTCTTGCTCTAGCAACATCTTTCGCACATGCTGATTGCGACATGCGCTCATTAGAAAATCGAGTAGCAGCACTCGAATGCAGAAAAAGCGGCTGCGGAATGATCAATCCTCCAGCACGTCCTGTCGTGAACGATTGCGCTGCACTCACAGCATTCGGTGATCTCCTCATTTGGCAAGCCAATGCTAACGGCTACCCTTTAGCTGTGTACAATCCAGATGGTCATCAATTCACAGATTCTAAAATCGCTAACCTCGATTTCGACTACGACTTAGGATTTCGCGTTGGCTTAGATTTAGACATGCCACACGATGGTTGGGATGTGAGCTTAACATGGTTGCGTTTCTATACAGATGCTAAATCAAAAGTATCCTCTGGCAACTATATTTTCCAAAGCCAAGGTCATCCAGGTTTTACAACAGATGGATTTGGCAGCGCACACGGCAAGTGGAAAGGCAAATTGAACCAACTAGACTTAGATTTAGGCCGTGAGTTTTTTGTAAGTAAATGGGTGACATTGCGTCCCCATGTTGGATTGCGATCGACATGGTTGCGTCAATTCTTCAATACTGACTACGATTTCGTGTCTGTTCCTGAAAGAGAAACTCACAGCAAAAACAAATGGTGGGGTTTGGGCGTCGAAGGAGGACTCGATACACAGTGGGGTCTTTGCTATGGATTTAGCTTCTATGGCGACATCGCAGCAGCCATTGAGTATGGATTCCACAAAATTCGCGTAACAAACACCAGTGCAAGCACAACTTTTCTTAATGTCAAAGAAAGCTACCGCGTGTCACATCCTGTACTCGATCTTCAATTGGGTCTGAGATGGGATCAATCCTTTGCTTGCGACAGCTTCAACATCGGAATTAGAGCTGGATGGGAACACCACACTTACTTCTCACAGAATCAGCTTCCCTATTTTGTCGATGATATAGCAGAAGGACTACTAGTATCTAATCAAGGTGATTTATCTTACCAAGGTTGGACAGTCGGCGCTCATTTCTCATTCTAATGAACTCTTCACTCGAGTACCGCATTCCGCGGTACTCGAGAATTTTCTCCCCTTTTTTTTCCCACTTCTGTATCTTCAACATTTAACTAGTTATACTTGAGTTTTTAGTATGAAGAGATTTCCCTTTCTATTAACGCTTTTATCTCCACTCTTGTTATGTGCGCAGGATCAGGAATGCAAAGATTTCAATACGCGTTTGACTCAACTCGAACGAGATGTGCGCTGTAGAAAGTGCTACAATCCTCCCAATCCAGTGAATGGACGCGAGGGGTATCATCTGACGCTTGTTGGAGATTATCTTTACTGGAAAGGGCAAGAAGATGGCCTTGCCTATACTTATAAAACAAACAACCCTTCCGGAGCTTCATTAGATACCGATATCGATGTCAAAGAACCAGACTTCGAATGGGAAAGTGGATTTCGACTGGGTCTAGGATACAACATTCCCCATGACAGATGGGATCTCTACATCTCATGGATTGATTTCGAAGCTGAAGCGGATGACCATGTAGAAGTTGACTCAGATGATGGATTATTTCCCTACTGGGCTTATCCCAGCGGTCCTGCAGGTGATCTTTTCTTCCCTAAAGCTAACGCCCATTGGCATACAGATCTCGATGTCATCGATGTTGAGCTCGGCAAATCTTACTATGTTGGCAAAAGAACCTCCTTAAGACCCCATCTGGGATTGCGCGGATTTTGGATTGACCAACACTATCATATCCAGTACCAAGGAGCCACCGTTCCGATTCTCCTCACTACACTCAATGACAGCATCAAGATGCACAACAACTATTGGGGAGTAGGCCCACGCGTAGGCCTTAACATGGAATGGTGGTTAGGAAATGCCTTTCAAGTCTACGGTCAAGCAGCAATCAGCTTGGTCTACGGTGAATTTGAGATCCATCAGAAAGAAGAATTTCCCGATTCAGATGATTCGGAACTACATTTTAAGGATGATCTGCACATCGCGCGTCCCGTAACTGATCTTGGAATTGGTTTGGGTTGGAATAGCACATATGGTTGTGACAGCTTACACTTGCTCGTCAGAGTTGGCTGGGAGCAACACATCTTCTTTGATCAGAATCAATTCATCCGTTTTGTCAGCAGTGATACCTCCTCCAGTCTTCTCTCGAATCGCGGAGATCTGTCTCTCGAAGGACTAACAGCTTCCATACGGCTTGATTTCTGAGGAAACACATGAAAACAAGTTACTTTCTTCTGCCACTTCTTCTCCTCGGCTCCTATCTCTTCGCAGAGGAAGATTCCATCCCTGAAATATGCACCGAAGAAAAACTTGAAGAACGGCTATGCAAAATCGAACATGCATTCCATTCTAAAGTCAATCCCTTAGCCACGATTGCCCCCACCTTTTTTCTGATAGGCGATGTTCTTTACTGGCAAGCGCGTGAAACAGGTTTAGCCTATGCCGTCACCGCCAGCGACACCGTCATAGGCACATTGCTACCGCACGATTTCGAAGTGAGCGAACCCGAATTTGATTGGGATTTTGGCTTCCGCGTAGGCTTTGGTTATAACGCAGAAAAAGATGGTTGGGATACATCGATTGTATGGACACGCCTTCACACAAAAGCCATCGATCAAGGGATGTTGGCATCAGGTGAGTTCTTTCTCCCCTTATGGTCTAGTCCCGATTTCATCGTCACTCCTCCCATGGTGATCACATCAACAGATGCTCATTGGAAATTGCATTTTAACGAACTCGATTGGAACTTAGGCAAAGCATATCACCCCACTAAATTCTTGGTGATGCGCCCCTTTATCGGCCCCTCTGCCGTGCGCATCGAACAAGAATACCATATTAAATACCGTCGAGCAGTTCTCACAGAAGAAGACCACATCCACATAGAAAACGAATTTAAAGGGATCGGTGCTCGAGCAGGATGTGATCTGCAATTCTTATTGGGAAGAGAATGGAGCCTCATGGCAAAAGCGTCTGCTGCCATCTATTCCGGATATTTTGACATCGACAGAGATGAAGACTTTGAATCCCCCTTTGGAAAAGAGAGCTTTGACATAGATCAAAAGATTCATGTAGCGCGTCCAGCGACAAGTTTATCGTTAGGCCTCAACTGGGAGCATAAATTCCTTCGCCGCTGCGCCTTCTTCCGCGCCAATCTAAGTTATGATATCCAGTACTTTTTCAAGCAAAACCAAATGCCACGCGTCATTGGCAAGCCCTTTACCTCAACAGTCATCCCCTTTGATACGTTCATCGCAGACCAAGGCGATTTAAATCTCCACGGTGGCAGCTTCTCTCTTACCTACGGCTTCTAATGAATGCTATAACGTAAAACAGAAATTCCAGTTATTTAACGAGTACTGGTGTCCAAAGATTCTCGGAGAAGTCAATGGCAACTTCGTCAAAATCTTTAAAGCAAAAGGGGAATTTGTTTGGCATCAGCACAAAGATGAAGATGAATTATTTCTTGTCATTCAAGGTCAACTAAGGATTAAGCTCAGAGATCGTGAAATCGTTCTAAATGAAGGGGAATTTTTTATTGTTCCAAAAGGCACAGATCATCTTCCTTATGCACCCAATGAAGCACATGTCCTCCTATTCGAGCCTAAACAAGTGATCAATACAGGGGAAACTACTTCAGACAAAACAGTTGAAAACCCTGAATGGATATAGATTAAGTACTAAGAAACGCGGAGACGCGGTGTCGCCAAGACGCAAAAAAAAATTGGTTTTTTCACCACCCGCTTCGCTAGAGAGCGCAGAGCACACAGAGTTTGCGTTTTCTTCAGATGCCTTACTCCTCTTCTGAAGATGTAATCAATCGACCCAAATAATTTTCTTGCGAAAGAACAGGTTTGCCACTTTCGTGTTCTAGCTGTTGTCTCGCATCCCCTGCAATTTTTCCACCTATCTTGGCAGCAGTTTTGTTTTCATTAAATCCTTGTGCATTTCGATTCACAGCAATCTCTTTTGTCGAAGCCTCACCTAGCATTGAAAAAATTAACTCTAAATCAGTCATATGATCTCGTAGATTCTCTTTGTCGAGCTTCTTGTATTCTTTATATTCAGACGGACTCATACCAAATGTCGCTTTGGAAATTTCAGCAGTCAAAATGGCATATTCTCTCTGTAGCTTTATTCCTCGGTTATCCCATTCATCAGTAAGCTCTTCCCGGATCGCAATTCCGCGCATCCGTTTTTCAATCCACTCATCACTGTACCCCTTCAATTTGTAAATTTCGCGAGTACGCTTGGTAGCGAGTTCAGGATCTTCTATTTCCTTGATGCGTTCACCTCCTACCTGAGCAAGCCATCTTTTAAAAGGTTCAGCTTTAGGTGAGGGAATCGATTGGATGATACGAAAAATTGTTTCTGTATTGGCTGTATCTGTGAGATATTTTTTCCCATCTTTGGATTGTAACTTCAGTTGTACGATTTTTCCGTACAACTGATTAAAACCCTCTTTCTCAGCGAGTTGGAGCTTTAAATCAGACCAATATCGTCGAGGATTGGGACTTTCTGTCAATACCTCTACCACATCAATGATTGAAAAATACCACTCCTCTTTGTAAAAAATACGACGGATTTTCTTGTCCTCAAAAGCTACTAACCGATTGGCTGATTTTTGAAAGTTACGTTCTTTGTTTACCATGGGAAAATCCCCTTAAAAAAAGAAAAGATTTTATATACAGGAAAAATATAAAACAATTAGAAGTCACAGAAATCGATGAATTTAATATTCAGTATTATTTTCATCGAATTGAAAGAAGGAGCATGTCTGTTTGTGCCCTTGGTGAATTAAATCGGATTGTACTTAAGTATGAATAAAACTAAGGTTTTTCAGGTAGGAAACCACCGGCTTGCATTTTCCACATGTGAGCATAGTGGCCATTTTTATTCACGAGCTCTTGGTGCGTGCCTTCCTCGATAATCTTCCCTTGATCAAACACTAGCAATCGATCCATTTTAGACAGAGTAGATAGGCGATGTGCTATGACAATCGTCGTTCGACCAGTCATCAAACGATCTAAGCTCTCTTGAATGTACTGTTCCGTCACAGAATCGAGTGCTGAGGTTGCTTCATCAAGAATGAGGATGGGAGCTTTGAGAAGCATCACGCGAGCTATGGCAATTCTCTGTTTTTCTCCTCCCGAGAGTTTCGTACCTCTCTCACCGACAAGAGAGTCATAACCTCGATAACACTTGGCGATGAATTCATCACAATGGGCAAGCCGTGCCGCTTCGATCACTTCTTGTTGGGTAGCTTCTACATTTCCAAAACGGATATTGTCTTTGAGGGAGCGATGAAAAAGGAGGGGATCTTGAGGAATGAGAGCAATGTGGTGGCGCAAGGATTCTAACGTCACGTGCGCAATATCTTGCCCATCGATCAGGATCCTTCCCTGCTCAACAGGGAAAAATCGCAGAATCAGATTCACACACGTGGATTTACCAGCACCTGAATAGCCGACAAGTCCCACTTTTTCTCCTGCCGCAATTTTCAAGTTTTTGTTGCTGAAGATCTTCTTTTCGCCATAGCAAAAGGAAACATCCTCAAAAACAATCTCTCCTCGATCTACCTTAAGATCTCGCGCCTGAGGTGTGTCGAGGATATCTTGGGGATCGTTCATGATGGAAAGCGCTTGTTTGGCAATTCCCACCGATTGAAAAAATTCAGATAATTTATCTCCGACAAATAACAGATTTAAACTGATACTCCAGATCGTATAGAAACTTTGAACCACTTCACCGGTAGTAAGGATCCCGCGCATCCAGTAAAAAATGGCAAAGCCCATCAGAACAAACACTTCAACAGCCAAGGCGGTACACAAAGCTGTGAACATCTTGACAGAATAAGTTAAAGCTTTTCTATGAGTTTCCTGTTCGATTTGTTGTGATTGCGCAATCTTCTCTTTTTCAAAACGGAATCGAAAGAACAGATTCACAACAAAGTTATTCGTCAAGCTATCGACGATTTTGCCCGCCACAACACTTCTAGCTTCACCATGAAGATGAGCATAGGCATCGCATTTCTTCGTGAACAGCCAACATAGAAAAAAGTGCACGATAATCCATGCAGATACAATCACAGTTAATCCGGAATTAATCTGCGAGAAAATAATGATGGTCACCACACAGGTTACACAGGCTGGTATCAACAGAACAACCACAGTTCGCAAGATCGTAGAGATCATGAGAACCATATCTCCAATTTTATTGGCTAAGCTTCCGGCAAAATGCTCGTTGAAATACTGAGGAGAATGGCGTTGAACATGATCGAACATGGCCATGCGGATATCTGCTTCTAATTGAGGATGTGCACGCGCTTGGAGAAAATCTCTCCAGCGAAATCCCCCTTCCATGACTAGCCAAGCTACCACGCCCACTATAAGAAGAGGTTTGATAGTCTGCCAAGCAGCCAACCGATTGCTATCAAATTGGGACAAGATATCAACCAATTTACCTAAGAAAAAAGGCCAAAACAGCGTTTCAAGCGTCCATACGAAAGATAAAAATAGAATAGCAAAAAACACCCCT
>Ga0206972_1072_pt1 | contig 25265 bp, 25 predicted proteins | sample Alteio_BWOrgHeat_86_FD_152925 | JGI IMG/M metagenome (GOLD analysis project Ga0206972, IMG submission 152925) | Enriched cells from forest soil in Barre Woods Harvard Forest LTER site, Petersham, Massachusetts, United States -... | ecosystem: Environmental > Terrestrial > Soil > Temperate forest >...
GTTATTGAGGGTGTAGTTCAGCAGTCGCGACCCGCCCAGGATCAGTTGTGGGTTGAACCGCACCTGGAAATGATCGGAAAGGCGGCCCGTCGCCACCAGGCCCAGGCAAATGCCGCCGCTGGCAGTAGCCACCACTGACCGGACACTGTCGCTCGCGAGAAAATTGGGTGATTTGGCAACATGCAGAAAGGAAGAGGAATAGCCCAGCGAAATGCCGAAATAATAAGGCAGGTCATCGTGGAAAGGCCTGTACTGCTCCTCCTGTGCAGATGCCGTGGCAGCCATACAGGAAACAGCCAACAGCAGGGTCACTTGCTTCCGCAGTAGATCGTACATATTCCTAAACTAAGCGTTTTCAAATAAGTTTGGGTAAATCCTGCTTCATGCATAATGTTTAAGAAACCGGCTCCCTCCGGAAAGGCCCGGGCGCTTTTGTCCAGGTACTGGTATGCTTTTTTATTTTTTGAAAATAACTGAACGATCAGGGGGGCCACCACACCCATATAAAAACGGTAAAGGCCCCGGAATATTTTCAGGGAGGGCTGCGAAAATTCAAGTACGACCAGCTTTCCGCCGGGCCTCAAAACGCGGTGCATCTCCCGTAATCCCTGCTCAAGATGCTCAAAATTCCTGACTCCGAAGGCAACGGTGACGGCATCGAACGAATTTTCACTAAACTTTATTCTTTCACTGTCTCCGGAAAGCAGTTCGATGCTGGTTTCCAGGCCCTTGTCACGTATTTTTTCCCGCCCGATGGCGAGCATTTTTTCGCTGATATCGATACCGGTAACATGCTGTGGCCGGAGTCGCTTCCATAGCAGGAGGGCCATATCGCCCGTGCCGGTTGCCACGTCCAGTATCTCCCGCGGTGCCGATGCGCGAAGCTGGTCCACGGCCTTTTTTCTCCAGGCCTTATCAATGCCAATGCTCAGGAACCCATTCAGGAAATCATACCGCCCCGCGATCTGGTCGAACATTCCCGCCACCTGGTGCTTTTTTTGCTGCAGGCTGTTCTCATCCGGAACGATCGCATCGTGTGCAAACTTTGGCATAGCCTGCGAAGATATTGCAAAAGCCACAGACAGGCTGGCAAGGCCGGTGTTGCAACATCGAAAATTTTCATAATCATGCCGATCACAGACGTTCGTTGCGGAACCCTTTGTACATTCACCGTCTAAAATTATTGCATGGAAACAGCTGCAGATATTCAGCTATTGAGTGAAAAAATCCGGCACCAGGCACAGTTCATTCCGCGGTTGCGGCAGGAGCTGGGACGCGTGATCGTGGGGCAGCAGTATATGCTGGACCGACTCCTGATCGGGTTGCTGAGTAATGGGCACATATTGCTCGAAGGCGTTCCGGGACTGGCAAAAACGCTCGCGATCAAATCCATGGCGCAGGCCATCGATGCTTCTTTCAGCCGCATCCAGTTTACGCCTGACCTGCTGCCGGCGGATGTAACGGGTACAATGATCTATCATCAACCCAAAAACGAATTCTTTGTAAGAAAGGGCCCCATCTTCGCGAATTTCATATTGGCCGACGAGATCAACCGGGCACCCGCCAAAGTGCAGAGCGCACTGCTCGAGGCCATGCAGGAAAGACAGGTGACCATCGGCGATGCCACGCACAAACTCACAGAGCCATTCCTTGTGATGGCCACGCAAAACCCGTTGGAACAGGAAGGCACCTACGCGCTTCCCGAAGCGCAGGTAGACCGCTTTATGCTCAAAGTGGTGGTGGAATATCCCAGTAGGGCAGAAGAGCTCAGGATCATCCGGCAGGAAACGGCAGGCACAACACCTCCTGCAGTAAGCAAGGTGGTCAGCAAGCAGGAAATACTGGAAGGGCGCGCCCTCGTACGGCAGGTATACATGGATGAAAAAGTGGAACAGTACATCATCGATATCGTTTTTGCTACCCGCGAGCCCGAACACTACGGCCTTGGTAAATTGAAGAACCTGATCGGGTATGGAGGTTCTCCGCGTGCCAGTATTAACCTGGCACTGGCTGCCCGCGCACACGCCTTTATGAATAGCAGGGGATTTGTTGTACCAGACGATGTAAAGGCGATCGCGCGCGACGTGATGCGCCATCGTATCGGTCTGACCTATGAAGCGGAAGCTGAAAATATCACCAGCCTGATGATCGTGGATGATATTCTGAGATCCGTACAGGTGCCTTAATGTAAGCCGTGCACGAAGAGGATGGATGTTCGCCGTTCCTCACCAGAAAAAAAGATCATGACTCAGGAAGAATTATTAAAGAAAGTACGCGAACTGGAAATCAGGAGTAAGCGCCTCACCACGCACCTGTTCTCGGGCGAGTACCATACGGCATTCAAAGGAAGAGGAATGCTCTTTAAGGAAGTGCGTGAATACCAGGCTGGCGACGATGTGCGTTTTATAGACTGGAATGTAAGCGCGCGGATGAACGGTGCGTACAGCAAATTGTTTGAAGAAGAACGGGAGCTGAGCGTATACCTGTTAATCGATTCGAGCGCGAGCAGCCTGTTTGGTACCCATCACCAGACAAAAAAAGACATGATCACCGAGATCTGTGCCGTGATCGCGTTCAGCGCACTCAGCAACAACGATAAAACAGGGCTTGTTTTCTTCACCGATAAAGTGGAGAAACATATTCCCGCCGCAACAGGCCGTCCGCACGTATTGTATATGGTGCGCGAGATGCTCACCTTCGAGCCCACGGGCAGGCAAACGAATATTGTTACCGCTCTCCGTTACCTCAGCAATGTCACCCGGCACAAAAGCATCGTTTTTATCCTGAGCGATTTTGCAGATGCAGGATACCATGAAGCGTTGCGCGTGGCCGCAAAAAGGCATGACGTGATTGGCATCATGGTTTCCGACCGGCACGACAGTGAGCTGCCCAAAATAGGGCTCGTACCGGCAGCCGATCCTGAAACCGGGCAGGTGGTGTGGCTCGACACATCCGATCCCGCAATAAGGAATTACTACCACAACCAGTTCGCACAGGTACAGCGGGATGCGGAACAAACCTTCCAGGCAGCAGGCGCCGACCTGCTGAAGATCGGTACCGGCGAAGACTACGTGAAGGCGCTCCAACAATTTTTCATCCGGCGCGCATGAGAGGCAGAACGTTCAATATCAGGTACACCCTGCGCACCCTCCTGTGTATGTTACTCCTGTGTTTCGCCTTCCGTGGTGCGGCCCAGGTATTGACTGCAACGGTGGACCGCGACAAAATACTCATTGGCGAGCAGATCGTTTTGCAGGTGAGGCTGGAGCAGCCCGATGGTTCCAGGATGGAGCCTACCAGCTGGTTCACACTGCCCGATTCGTTTGCACATTTCGAGGTGATCAAAAGGTTGCCCATCGATACGATCCATGTGGGTAGCCCTACCGCCTATGTGCAAAAGATCATTCTTACTTCTTTCGACTCGGGGTCCTGGACACTGCCACCCATCCGTGTGGCGATAGGCAACCGTGAAATAAATACGCAACCGCTGACCATCGCCGTATTGCCGGTGGATGTTTCGGGATTGAAGGAATATCACGATATTAAAGGCATTATTCAGCCGGAAGAAAGTACCAACTGGTGGCGGATCGCCGCCATTGCCGGTGGCGTACTGCTGGTGCTGGCTTTCGGGTGGTGGCTGGTGCGCTACCTGCGCAGGAAAAAGAAGATCAGTCTGCTGGCGGTAACTCCGCTGGGGTGGCAGGAAGCGATCACGCGGATAGATGCACTGGAACACGCGCTCCGCACCGGCGAGAAGGGGTATCGTGCTTTTTTCACCGAGCTGGTGCAAATCTGCCGTCATTTTTCAGACAGCCAGCTCCGGATGAACACGACGAGCTATACGACCGATGAATACATGCTGGCCATCCGCGGGCGAACGGGCGCACAACCGGCCGAGACCGCCTATTTTCAACTATTGCGGATCAGTGATGCCGTGAAATTTGCAAAGTTCATTCCAACGGACGAAGACTGTGCGGGTTCTGCAGCATCGGCGCGTGCCTTCATACAGGCCATCCATCATTTTCAGTTTCAACCCAAATCGGTATGATCATTGACTGGCTGCACCATACCGATTTTGCCTATCCCTGGGTGTTGCCGCTGTTGCTGGCAATACCCGCACTGGTATACTGGTACGTGGTGCGTGTTCCGCGGCAGACGCCTGCATTTACGGTGACTACCACATTCTTCCTGCAACATGCCAGGAATTGGAGAACACGCAGCCGGCATATTCTGTTTGCATTGCGGTGTATCGGCCTGGGCCTGCTGATCATTGCGCTGGCAAGGCCGAGGGAAAAATTTACGGAGCAGCAGACGGAAGGAGACGGAATCGACATCATCCTCTGTTTCGACATCAGCGGAAGCATGACGGAGCAGGATTTCACGCCGAACCGGCTGGAAGCGGCCAAGCAGGTAGCGCGTGAATTTGTGGCCAATCGCCCGGGCGATCGCATCGGTATCACGATCTTCAGCAGCGAGAGTTTTACCTTATGCCCCCTGACAACAGATCACAACACGGTACTGAACCAGATCGGGAATATCGAGAATGGATATCTCGGGGTAGACGGCACCGCAATCGGTTCCGGCCTCGCAACCAGTGTAGACCGGTTAAAAAGCAGTACCTCGAAAAGCAAGGTCATCATCCTGCTCACCGATGGTGTTGACTTCGGCGGAGTCATACCACCTGACATCGCAAAGAACATGGCGAAACTGTATGGGATAAAAGTGTATACGATCGGTGTGGGAAGTGAAAAAGAAATGGATGTACAGGAGTCCTCTGCATTTGGTCCCACGACGCAGCGTAAGAAAATGGAGTTTAACGAATCACTGCTAAAGGAACTGGCCATGGAAACAGGCGGCCAGTATTTCCATGCTACCGACAACGAGGCGCTCAAAAAGATCTACGAGAGTATCAACCGGCTCGAAAAAAACAAGGTGGAAGTAACGAGTTACCACCGCTATACAGAGCAATTCATGCCATTTCTGCTGGCAGGACTGGTATGCCTGGTGCTGGAATTGATATTAAGACTCACTATCTTCCGTAAGTTTCCCTAGAAAGAGTTGTATGATTGAAACCTTTTGTTCTTTTTGTTCATCCCTTAACCGTGCCGGCCAATGACCGGACTGGTCTATAAATCCACGGGCAGCTGGTACCAGGTGAGGACGGCAGATGGAAAACTGTTCCAGGCACGCCTTCGCGGGTTAATGAAACTGGATAACATCACTTCCACCAATCCCATTGCCGTGGGTGATACGGTTACGCTGGAATCCGAGGAGGAGGATGGCGATATTGCGGTGATCTCGGAGATTGTCGAACGGAAGAACTATGTGGCGCGCATCAGCCCGCACAATAAGCACCATCATCATATCGTAGCGTCCAACCTCGACCAGAGCCTGCTGTTTGCCACGCTCCGCGATCCCAAAACCTCGCAGGGTTTTATCGACCGGTTCCTGGTGGCCTGCGAAATGCATCATGTGCCGGCTGTGATCGTATTCAACAAGGCCGATCTCTACAAGGAAAAGGAAAACAGGAAGTTCACGGAACTGAATGAAGCATACGCGGCGGCGGGATACAGGGTGATACTGGCCAGTGTGGCCGAAAAAAAAGGAATGGATGAGGTGATGTCGCTGCTGAAAAACAAGACCACGCTGCTCAGCGGCCACAGCGGCGTCGGAAAGTCTTCTTTTATTAATCTTCTGTTCCCCGAACTAAAACTCCGTACGCAGGATGTGAGCGATTGGAGCGGAAAGGGATTGCACACCACTACGTTCGCCGAGATGTTCGATCTGCCGGGAGGCGGGCGCATCATCGATACGCCGGGCATCCGCGAGCTGGCACTGGCGCATATCGACTACCGCGAACTGTCCCATTTTTTTCCGGAGATGCGCGAACGGCTGAACGACTGCCAGTTCAATGATTGTCTTCACCTGGAGGAGCCTGGCTGCGCCATAAAAAAAGCGGTGGCGAAAGGAGAATTGTCTGCGCTTCGGTATGACAGCTATTGTACACTGCTGGCAAGTATGCAGGAGATACGCTGACTACATTTTATTACCCTTGAACTTAGGTGCTTTGGCCGCTGCCTTGATGGCCTTGGGATCGCCGGATGCCAGTTTCTCGGCACCGATGGCAGGCACTGTTCGGCTGTGGCAGGCGACCATAGAGCAGGCCATCAAACAGAAAAATATTCGTTTCATAACGTAACTGTTACCGGGGTACATCGTTGCTGTCTTTAAACCATTCGGCATACTTTACATAGTTGGCTGCGATGCGCTCGATATCGCCGTGGATCATGTCTTTGGCGATCTCCTTTACTTTTTTTGCGGGTACGCCGGCATAAATGCTGCCCTCTTCCACGATCGTGCCTTCCAGCACCACGGCACCGGCTGCGATGATGGAATTGCTTTTTACTTCGCAGCGGTCCATCACAATGGCACCCATTCCGATGAGCACGTCATTCTCGATCCTGCATCCATGTACGATCGCATTGTGCCCGATGGAAACGTTGTCGCCGATTTCTGTAGGGTTTTTTTCAAACGTGCAATGGATCACCACGCCGTCCTGCACGTTCACCCGGTTGCCCATTTTGATATAGTGTACATCGCCCCGGATAACGGCATTGAACCAGATGGTGCAATCATTGCCCATCACTACATCACCTATCACCGTGGCATTTGGCGCCACGAAGCAATTGGTTCCGAATTGAGGAGATTTACCGTCTACAGGAAGAATGATCGCCATAGAAAAAGTTGTTGTTTAAGATGCTGTATTAACGGATGCCTATTCGTACCTCAATGCATCTATCGGGTTCAGGCGGGCGGCTTTCATTGCGGGGTAGATCCCTGCTGCAAGCCCCACGATCGAACAGATCACCACGCCCATGATGATCCAGAACCAGGGGACCACAAAGCCCGTTCCCATAAAGAGCGCCAGCGCATTGCCGCTCAGCACGCCCACCAGTATGCCAAAAAAAGCACCCAGCAAACTGATGATCAGGCTTTCAAAAAGGAACTGCCTCCGTACATTGCTTTTCTTGCCGCCAATGGCCTTGATGAGTCCTACCTCCCGCGTACGTTCATTGACCGCCACCAGCATGATATTCATCAGACAGATCGCCGCGCCGATCAGCGTGATCATCCCGATAGCCCCGGCGGCACCGGTGATGCTGCTCAGGAAGGAAATGAACAACTGCGCGAACTTGTCGCTTTTTTCAAGCGCGAAATTATCTGCATCCATGGGCTGCAGTTTACGTACTGCCCGGAACACGGAAGTCGCTTCATCCATCGCGCCATCCAGATCCGCTACGTTCTCCACCTCGATGCCCAGCAGGTACGACGTGGCGCCGTTGGGCAGCCGGCGGCTGTTGTTATAGGAGGTTACAATAATATCGTCCTGCCGTAACAGGCCACTGGATCCTTTTGGTTTCAGAAAGCCGATGATACGATATGGCATACCACCCACCCGGATGATCTGGTCGATGCATTTTTCGGGATGGCTCCCGAACAGGTGCGTCACCACATTGCTGCCGACAAGGCATACGCTGCGGCCGCTCTGTACATCCAGGTTATTGAGATTCCTTCCGCCATCGACGGAAAAGCCGTTTACCTCCAGATAATTTTCGTCTCCTCCCCACACGGTTACCACGGGGTTGGTTTTTTTGTCTTCAAAAACGCATTCCTGGTTGCCGGGACCGCGCAGGTAGATGGATACTTTGGCGGGGAAATGATAATTGGCCTTAAAGTATTCCGCGTCTTCGCGACGGATGAACTTATCGAGATTGGATTTTTTTTCTTTTTTTCCGCGCTGGGTCATCGTCACGGTGCGCCCGCCACCAAATCGCACGTTCGATTCTTTATACCGTATGCTGAAGGAATTGGCGCCCATGGATGAAAAACTTTCCTTCATCTTCTGGTTCATGGCGGCAATGGCCGTGAGGATGCCGATGAGTGCCCAGATGCCAAGCGCAATGATGGCCACGGTGATCCCCGTTCGGAGCTTGTTGCCCTTCAGGGTACCATAGGCAAGCCGGAATGAGTCGAGCACGGTCATGCCGCTAAGATAGGAAGATTGGGGGAGTGGTTATGCGGGCAGCTCTTCGAGGAGAACGGTGGCGTAGGCGACCAGGCCCTCTTCGCGGCCCACGAAGCCCAGTTGTTCGGTGGTGGTGGCCTTGATGGAAATATCCTGCTGGCGGATGCCCAGTACCCCCGAGATCGCAGCCTGCATACCGGGTATATAGGGTTTGATCTTTGGCGCCTGCAGGCAGAGGGTAGAATCGATGTTCACCACCCGGTATCCTGCCGTTGTTACCAGTTGATGGGTACGGGCCAGCAGAATCTTGCTGTCGATGTTATGAAATTCCGCGGAAGTGTCGGGAAAGTGGTGGCCGATATCGCCCAGGCAGGCGGCCCCGAGCAGGGCATCGCAGATAGCATGCAGCAACACATCGGCATCGCTGTGGCCCAATGCCCCTTTGTGGTGAGGAATTTGAATGCCGCCGATCCAGAGATCGCGGCCTTCCGTTAACTGGTGAAAATCTACACCCGAACCGATACGCATACGGCAAATATAAAGAGGTTTGTTGCGGCGCGGTCATTTCAGCCTGCTGCGGAAGTCTTGCCGTTATCAGCGGCCATTGTCAGAGGGCTCGCCAAAATCGAAGATGATGCCAAAGCGGATCGTGTTCGACAGGGGGTTGCGCGTTACACCATTGCCGGAAGGGATCAGGTATGAAAAATTCATCCCGATATTGTTGTATTTAAAGCCTACGCCGGCGGAAAAATACTGGCGGTCGCCCTGGGTTTTGTCTTCGTAGAAATAACCCGCACGCAATGCAAAAAGGTTGGTATAAGAATACTCCACGCCGAACGACACCTGGAGGGTCTTCAGCAGGTCGGTACTCCCGCTGAATGATTTGAAATAGCTGGAGATCACACTGCTGTTCCGGTAGTCGGCCAGGTGTACAGAATCCTGCGAAGCATTTCCCGTAAAAACCGGCGGCGCGGGCACCAGCAGTTTGTTTACGTCGAGGCCGAAAGTGAATTTATTGCTCTCGTCTATCAGGTCTACATACGCAACGCCCAGGCCCATATTGGCGGGTATATAATCTTTGTTCTGGGCATCGTTGGTATAGCCGATCTTGGAGCCAAGGTTGGAAAGAGTAAGGCCCCAGTTGAAACCGCTGCGCGTATCGTTGAGCGTGCCATTGTGAAAAATGCTGATATCACCCGCTACCGCATTGCCTGCTTTATAGCTCACGCCATTGATGCTCCCATTGGCGAGGTTTGAATTGATGTAACGAAGCGCCACGCCGAGGGAGAGACTGGGTGTAAGGGTGAGCGTGTAGCCGAGATCAAAAGAAAACTCCTTGGGATTGAAGGTATTGAGCTGGTTACCGGCGAAATCCGTGAACTGGATGTTTCCCAGGCTGAAATAGCGCAGCGATGCCGTGAGGGCACGCCCTCCGCCTAACTGGTGATAACCCGAAAGGCTGGCCAGGTACACATCTCCCACGCCAAGGTCCTGCAACCACGGGGTATACGTGGCACCGATCGCATTTTTGGTGGGAGCAAACGATACTTTCGCGAGGTTCCAGAAAGAACTGTTCACATCGGGGGAAGTGGCGATACCTACATCGCCCATTCCGCCTGCCCTTGCATCGGGTGATATGCGCAGGAAAGGCACTGCAGTGGTCACCACGTTCACGGAACCCGTCTGGGCCATAACGGCCGGATACACCATCACTATACAAAGGGTAATAATACACCTGCTGATCCTTCTTGTCATGAAATTAAATTTAAAAATGCCTGAATTGAAAATTAACAAGCGTAGAGATGGATCATTCAAATATTTTGGTTCAGGCCAGCTTTGGTATTGCAATAATAAAGATTATTGGAGATATGAACTAAAAATTCGCTTTAAAATGGTCGTTTTCAATGGATTGGGAGCAACATGGCGGTACGCATCAGCCCTGGTTCCCTGTAATGATACCACAGGAACGGGCTGCGCTGCCTGTATCAGAACAGCATCAGTTTTCCCGATGCCTGGTCCATCCCGTTCCGGCCACTCACGTTTACGCGATAGATGTACATGCCGCGAGATAATTTTTCTCCGTACATGCTCTTCCCGTTCCATTGCAGCTGGATGCTCCTGTTGCCTGCATCGGTCACCGGCTGTGCCAGCTGGTAAACCAGTTGCCCGTTCATGCCATACACAGACAGCGTTACCTGCAGGTTCTCGCCCGTCTGGTTGTGCTCAAAAGAAAAGATCGTGGTCGTGGTAAACGGGTTGGGATAGTTAAACAGCCGCGTCACCTGCAGCCGTCCTTTTTCCACTACCCGAAAATGAACGATCGCCTCGCCCGAATTATCGGCTACATCCCAGGCCTTGATCTGCACGGTGTGATCGCCCTCGCTCATTGGCGGTAACTGGTAACGCACTTCGCCGCGCTGATAGCTGTCGAGTGCAGCGGTATAATAAGCATTGAGCACTACCACATCTTTCTGGTTGCCATCGATCACAGCAGTGATATCATGACCGATACCGGTGCCGGAGGTATTGATCCCTGATGTATCGAACAGTTCCGCAATGAACACCGGGTTCTCGTCGGTGATGCCCCCATCTGCAAAACTGGTATCATTGATATACGGCCTGATCAGGGGACCGGCCCGGTCGCTGCTCACCGCATTGCCGCCGCCACCGGTATAAAAAGACGCAGATACACCATTGGCATCGCCGGCACCGTTATCGGCATATAGGCTCAGCCTGCCATGGCCGGCCTGGAAACTGATATCTTTCGGAACGATGAACTGAAAACTGAATACACCGTTCTGCACCGTTGTCTTTCCTTTATACAATACGTTCGTCTGCTGGCTGAAGCTCATCACAGGGCTGGCAGGATCGTTCCCCAGTGTGCTCACCTGCTGCGGCTGATCAAACACAATGGGATAAACGGATCCATTGAACTGCGTTAGCAGGTTGCCACCCGCATCCGTGACGGTACCGGCGAACACATATTTCTGTAATGCCTTCAGGGTATCGTTTCCCGTAACGGGATGGCCGTTGATCGAAGTCAGTTGCATCCGCGACTGGGGAAAGGCGAGTCGCAGTGCGGGATCACCCAGCAATGTGAACTTGCGGTTATTGAACACATCGCTATAGGTCTGGTAGGTAAGGTTCTTGGCACGTTTAACGGCATCTCCCAGCGTCAGGTATTTTCCGTTGGCATCGGGCTGCAGCGCTACCTGCAGGTAGTTGTCATTGATGATGTGATTACTGAAGGTGAACACATCGCGCGTTGTCGTCATCAGCGCAATGGCACCCGTAGAATCGCCGTACAGCAGGCTGCCGCCGATCGAGTTTTTAGTGGGATCGTCGTAAGGTGCAAAATCACAGGTCGCCGTAATAAACAACGGTAGTTTATCGGGGTTATGGAACTGGTTCAGTTCATCCTGCCCGAGGATGGCTTCATCGGCGAGGCGCTGGTAACCGCCATGACCGTTGTAGTTGAAGAACAGGATACCCGAAGAGACCTGGTTTACGATCGCGCTGTTCACTGCCGGGTACCTTCCGCCTCCGCTGCCGCTCACCAGCGGGTAGGCATCGAGATAAATTTTTGTCTGGTTAAACAGGGGATTGGTTTGCTGCGCATCTTTTGAGATCGCTTCGGCATCCTGAACATGCACATCATTGTCTTTGTCATCGGCAACATATACGCTCTGGTTGCGCCAGGCACCCAGCCCTGCCGCATTGCTATAGCGGATCACCTTGTTCACCATCGTCTGCGCTTCTGATGCAGAGCGCGCAGGCAGACGACCCACGCCGATATCAAGGAGGCCTGCGGGTGAAACGGAATTGACGTCGTCGCTGTCGCCGAGCAATGCAAAAAAATCATCCGAGGTATGCGTGAGCAGGGGATCGAGAGAGGCGGCACTCTCGTAGCAGGGCAGGAGGTTGGTATTGTTGGCGATACGGGCCTGGTAATCGAAAGAGGCCGCGCCGAGCAGCAAAAGATATTTGGGTTGTTTGGTTGAATCGCCCGCCGCCCGGTCATAGAACATCTTTACAAAATCGCGCAGCGCAGAAGGGTCCGGTGTTCCGCTGCTGAATTCATTGTACACCTGCGGGGTGGTAACCACGGCGGAAGTAAGTCCATCGTGCTGTGCATGGAATGTAGCCAGTCGCTGTGCCTGCTGCAGGAATGAGGGATGGGTGATGATCAGCAGGCTTGCCGCCGCCGGATGATGGAGGTCCTGGTTGGGGATCCGCCCGAGCGGAAGCGGCGTCAGCAGGCCGGTGGTGTTGCTGAATGCAATGTATTCGCGCAACCTGGAGGCATCATTGTTGAACAGGGTCTGTGTGCCGGAGGTGACGGGCATTTTTACCGGATGTAACAGGTCGGTTACCTCCCATACTTCGGTACCCGCCGGCGTATTGGCGATGGAGAATTGCGGAATGGACTGGCTGCCTACCGAGGCCCAGTCGCGAAAAGCCAGTTGCGTCAGTCCACTCATGGAAAGCAGTTTTCTGCCCTGCCATTCAAACCAGTCGAGCCAGCCCTGCGCGCCCTGTGCAGCCGAACTGAAGCCGATCGCCAGCGACAGGCTGGCAGAAGTGGGAGTGAGGCTGGCGTTTTGCACGGCAGAAGTAGCTACGGGGTCGAGAAAATTTCCTGTGATCGCAGGCAATGATACCGTTTGAACGGGTTGTCCATTTACCTGCAATGAGAATGAGGCGGGGGTGCCTATGCTTGCAGCAGCCAGCGAACTGGTAAGTGTAAGCGGCGTATTGGGCAGCAGGCCTGTGAAGTCCGTTAGAAAATTGCGGCTTGAAATATTCCCGGTAGCATTGCTGAACTTCTCGCCATACCAGTCTTTTCCGCTGTTGAGCAGGTTCACGAGGTCATTCTCATAAAATATATGTTCGTTGAAACTGTTGACGACACGGTTGGGAACCGGTGTTGCTGCGGTGGCGATCCGCAGGCCGGTGCCACCTATGGAGATATAGTAGAAAGAGCTGTCACAAAAAAGATTTTTCTGATGCGCAAACGCCTGGTGGGCACTGTCTTTCAGCCACCGTTGCGGGCCGGGCGCATAAAATACCAGGTAGTCGTTGTTGTTGAAGATCCCATCGCCGCCATCGAACACTTCCAGCGGTATCTCGGCAAGGTCATCAATACGGGGGATTGCATTGTTTTCAGGGAGCATGCCGCCGCCATTGCCAAAAACGCGGATAGAGGAAGAAGTAATGCCCGTGGATATTACTCCCAGCTTACCGAGGAAAGCCACATCGATCCTGTACACGCCGGCCTGCGTAACCGCGAACTGGTACCAATTCCCGTTGCCAAGAACGGATGATGTGGCATATACGCGCTGCGCCGGTGCCGCAAAGGAAGAAAGCGCACCGGCCAGGACCAGTAAATAAATACGCAGGTTACCCATCACAGGCAAAAATAGGAGCAAAGCCGGGCTTTGCCGGAACGAACGCCAGTTTTAACGGTTTTGAGAATCTCCCGGTCAGCGGCGCTATCGGGCGTTTTGCATGGGAAAGCGGTCGCGCATCATGCCCATCCTCTTGTGGAGGCTGTCCCATTTTGCCTGTTGTTCGGTGTTGAGTACAGAACGCAGGTTCTTCGATTGCTCGTCCGCCATCAGTTTCATCTGTTCGCGTTTTTCACCGGGCAGGAGGGCCCCGTTCTCGCGAAGCGATTTCATCTTGTCGCGACCGGCCGCCTCGTTATTTTTTATCCGGCTTACCTGGTCATCTGTCAGGTTGAGCGTAAGCTTCATCCTTTCCAGCTGACCAGCCTGGTGCACCTTTTCATTGATCGATGCCGTTTTCCGTTGTTCCTCAAGGTGCTTTTTCTGCTCTTCGGTGAGGATCCCCTGCATTTTTTCTCTATGCTCCTTTTGAAGACCGGCCAGCCGGGTTTTGTATTCTTTCAGTGTGATGTTGTCACTTTTTTCCAGGGATAGCACCTGCTGGCGATACTGATCTCCGATCTCTTTCAATTTTGCCAGTTGTTCGCGGGAATAGCGCATGCCGCCCATGGGCCGGCGGGGCATCATATGTCCGAAACCGCCGTGTGTGGGTCCGGTTTGCTGGCCTGGTCTCCCCCCGGGGCGCTTCCATGGCTGACCTGTTTGGGCACGGTTCCATCCCGCACGTACGGGGTGATGGCTGGTATCGGATTGTGCGTTTACGAAACACATCCAGGCGGCAAGGCAGAGAGCAAGCAGTATTATCTTTTTCATTTGTTGAGGTTGAACGAACATACAGACCCTGACGGCCTTCACAGGTTTAAAATGCGTGCGTCGGCCGCTGCAAAATCAGGCGGATTAGGGGTAAAAAGCGGGTTTGTACCGGTAAACGGAAATCTATGCGGAGGAGCGTTGAAAAATATCGCAGGCTGGAGCCTACGATGAGCTATCCGTTTTTGTTCGCCAACTGCCCGCAGGCTGCATCGATATCGCGTCCGCGGCTGCGTCGCAGGCGGGCATTCACGCGGTTGTGCTCCAGGAACGACATAAATCGCTGTATGCCTTCCTCGTCGGGCTTGGTAAAAGAGAAAGCATCAATGGGATTGTACTCGATGATATTCACCAGGTCGGCGGGCACCTGCCGGAACACTTTCACCAGTTCCTCGGCATCCTTCTGGCTGTCATTGAAATTTTTGAAGAGGATATATTCCAGCGTAATCTCGTTTCCCGTTTGCTTGTAGAAATAGTTGAGCGCCTCCACCAGTGCCGATATGTGGTTGGTCTCGTTGATCGGCATGATCTCGTTGCGTTTTTTGTCATTTGCCGCATGCAGCGACAGGGCCAGTTTAAAACGGACCTGGTCGTCGCCCAGCTTTTTGATCTGCTTGGCCACACCCGCTGTGGATACAGTGATGCGGCGGGCGCTCATGAACATGCCATCCTCTGCGGTGATGCGGCCGATGGCCTTCATTACATTGGCATAGTTGAGCAGCGGCTCGCCCATCCCCATAAAAACGATATTCGTCAGCTTTTGCTTGTATTCGCTTTCGCTCTGGGTATTGATCGTGGCTACCTGGTCATAGATCTCGTCGAAATCCAGGTTCCGTTTGCGGTCCATATATCCCGTTGCGCAGAATTTGCAGGAGAGACTGCAGCCGATCTGGGAGCTGAGGCAGGCTGTCTTTCTTTCTTCCGTAGGTATCAATACACCTTCCACCAGGTGGCCCTCATGGGTCTTGAAGCGGGTTTTTACCGTGCCGTCCTCGCTGCGCTGGATGGTGTCTACCGACAATGCGGGCAGGGAAAATTCATTTTCCAGGCGGGCGCGCAGGTCTTTCCCCAGGTTGGTCATATCACTGAACTGGTGCGCGTGCTTCTGCCAAAGCCATTCCTGCAGTTGTTTGATGCGGAACTTCTTTTCACCGATCGATTCAAAGTAGTCTTCCAGTTCGGCGGTGGAAAGATGGCGTATGTTGGGTTTGCCTGTCATGGCTGCAAAGGTAACCCATCGGATTTTGAAAACACCGATGGGTTACCTTTGCGGGATGAATACGTGTTATGTGATCGATGCCATACGCACGCCGATAGGCCGTTATGGCGGCAAGCTGTCTTCCGTAAGGCCCGATGATCTGCTTGCCCTGGTCATAGAGGCCCTGGTATCAAGGAACCCGGGCATCGACCCCGCTGCGATCGAAGACGTGATCGCGGGCGCCGCCAACCAGGCGGGGGAAGACAACCGCGATGTGGCCCGGATGGCCGCATTGCTCGCAGGCCTTCCCGTAAGCACGGGAGGCAATACCGTGAACAGGCTTTGTGCCAGTGGCTTGCAGGCCATCATGGATTCTTCCCGCGCGATCGAACTCGGCGAAGGGCTGCTCTATATCGCCGGGGGCGTGGAAAGCATGACCCGCGCACCCTTTGTTACCGCAAAAAGCGATGGCGCCTGGAGCCGGAAACAGGAAACCTTCGATACCACCATCGGCTGGCGGTTCACCAACAAAAAACTGGCAGCCCAATATCCCCCCTTTTCGATGGGAGAGACCGCCGAGAATGTGGCCAACCGCTGGCAGATCGGGCGGGAAGAGCAGGACAGGTTTGCCCTCTCCTCACAGGAAAAATACCAGCAGGCAAAAAAAGCGGGCCGCTGGAAGGAAGAGATCATCCCTGTGAATATCACGGAGAATAAAGAGCCTACCATTTTTTTTGAAGACGAGCATCCGCGCGAGACCTCGCTGGAAAAATTGGCCGCACTGAAACCCGCCTTTGCAAAGGACGGCACGGTCACAGCCGGCAATTCATCCGGTATCAATGATGGCGCGGCGGCATTGTTGCTGGCCAGCGAAGAGGCCGTAAAACTATTTGGTTTGAAGCCAGTGGCACGGATCGTCAGCCGCGCCATCGCGGGCGTTGACCCGGCGATCATGGGCATCGGCCCGGTTCCTGCAACTCAGAAAGCGCTTCAGCGCGCGGGGCTGAAGGCGGCAGATATTGGATTGGTGGAATTGAACGAGGCATTTGCCTCTCAAAGCATTGCGTGCATGCGCGACCTCGGCCTGGATCCCGCCCACGTGAACGTCAACGGTGGCGCCATTGCTATCGGCCATCCGCTTGGCTGCAGCGGCGCGAGGATATCTGCTACGCTCCTGCACGAGATGAAAAAGAGAAAGACGCGTTACGGGCTGGCCACGATGTGCGTGGGTGTGGGGCAGGGCGCAGCCATCATTTATGAGAACCTGGCGGGATAATGCTTACTTATAATAAGTCTCTTCCAGGTGAAACAGTCCATCGGGCTTGCGCCAGTACCAGAACTTGCTTTTGTAGATGATATAATCCCCTTTCAGGCTTTTCGTTACGTATTTATCGGGAACATATAAGGTCCTGGGGGGCAGGATATTATACCGGCGGATCAGGTTGTTTTTTTGTTCGGTGGTATAGGCTCTTTCCAGTCGGTCATAATCCACCCTTGCCGCCTGGTCGGGAGGTAATTTATCTTTTGCAGTTACAACGCGGCCCAGTCCGTCGATGACAATGAGCGGATTGTTGATCACAACGGTCGCAGCTGCGGGCTTGTTATCGGGAACGGCCACGGAAGACCGGTTTTCTATCGGGGCGGGTGGCTCGGGCCTGCGCGTCTCCGTTCTCCTGGGTGGTGGGGTATAGGTCTCTTTTACCGGAACTGTTTTGCGATGGCAGGCAGCCAGCAGGCAGAGCACGATGCAGAAACGGAGGGAGGGTTTCATTGTGCGGTATTGACGAAATACTATGCCAATTTGCCTTAAAGGGCAAAGTTCATTGTCGTTAAATTTTCCAGGGGAACGGTTTCCTGGCTGCCCGTTCGCAGGTTTTTTACCGTACAGGTGCCATTTGCCAATTCCTGGTCGCCAATGATCAGGGCGTAACCAATCCCCTTCCTGTCGGCATATTTGAACTGCTTGTCCAGTTTCGACTTATCGGGATAGATCTCCGCCCGTACGCCTTTTTCCCGCAGCATACCCGCAACGCTTACGGCGAGCCGGCTTTCTTCTTCACCCATATTAAAAAAGATCAGCTGGGTGCCCGCCTGAACACCGGCGGGAAAAACGTCCAGTTCTTCCATTACATCATATATACGGTCCACGCCAAATGAAATGCCTACACCCGGGATTCCTTTTACCCCAAAACTGCCGGTAAGGTCGTCATAACGGCCGCCGCCGCCAATACTGCCCATCTGGATACCCGTTGCCTTTACTTCGAAAATGATACCCGTGTAGTAGTTCAGTCCCCTGGCCAGCGTGGGATCGAACAATACGGGGGCGGATGGCTGATCGCCTGCATAGGAAAGCAGGTATTCTATCTCGGCGGCACCTTTTTCGGCAGCGTCACTTTTTTGCAGCAGGGATTTTATATGTGACAGCCTCGTGGTATTGTCGCCGGCGGCCTCGAAATAGCGGTCGATCAGGGCCACCTGTGAAGCGGAGAACCCTTTCTGGCTGAGTTCGTCCTTTACTTTTTCACTGCCTGCTTTGTCCAGCTTGTCAATGGCCACGGTAATATCGGTCAGCCTGTCGGGGGCGCCGCAGGTTTCCGCCAGTGCGGCCAGCATTTTCCGGCTGTTGATACGGATCTCAACGGGTATGTTCAGCCGTTTAAAAACCAGTTGATACATGCGCATCAGTTCTACTTCATTGAGCAGCGAATAGCTGCCCACTACGTCTGCATCACACTGGTAGAATTCCCGGTACCGGCCGCGCTGGGGTCGGTCGGCCCGCCAAACGGGCTGTACCTGGTAGCGGCGGAATGGCAGGGCGAGCTGACCATGGTTCATGGCCACATAGCGGGCGAACGGGATGGTGAGGTCGTACCGCAGGGCCCTTTCCGTGATGCCGCTATGGCTTCTGCCGCTGACCACCATGGCAAAATCTTCAGTTGCCTGTTGCTGTTTGGCTGGATGGTGAAGACCGTTGTTAAGTATTTTGAAGATGAGTTGATCTCCTTCGTCGCCATACTTCCCCATGAGCGTATCGAGGTTCTCCATCGCGGGTGTTTCGAGCGGCTCAAAACCGAACAATTCAAATACCTCGCGGATCGTCTGCAGGATATGCGTTCTTTTGCGAACGGTCTCGGCATTGAAATCCCGGGTGCCTTGCGGCAGAGAGGGCTTGGTCATGCAGCAAAGATAGCAAGGGGATGTAAGGATGCAATGCGGGCGCTGTATCGTATGGAAATACAGTGTTTTCGCATCTCATTATTAAATAAACCGGTTGTTTCGCGGTAAAAGAATATTTTTTTATAAATTGCCCGTCCCGGCCTCAAAATCATTGTTAAATGGAGAACGAATACAGGAGCAAGCAGCGGAAAAGTTATAACTTGATGAGGATGACAAAAGACCTCACGATGGCAGGGCTGATACTCGCAATGGCGGTATTGATGCTGGTGGGAAACAGGCTGGGGAACAGGAGTATTTCAGAATTTGTTGGAAATCTTGATCCCACCATGCGTTATCTTTTCGGCGGCCTGTGTCTATTGTATGGAGGGTTCCGGTTATACAGGGCGTTCGCATCGAAAGAATTGGCGAGATGAGGCAAACAGGGTGGGTCTATAGTATGATAGCTTTTGTGTTATTGGCGGCATGTAACCAGGCCGGTAACCACAGTAAGTTATACGAAGACAACCCCAGGAAAGGAACGATCTATATCAGTGTGGATGAAAGCTTCCGGCCGGTGGTGGAGCAACAGATAAAAGTGTATGAGGCATCTTTCCCCGGTACCCATATCATTGCATCCTATAAATCCGAGGCAGATTGTTTCCGCGATCTGCAGAGGGATAGTACGCGGATGGTGATCGTGGCAAGAGGGCTTACGAAAGATGAATCTGTGTTCTTTGAGAATAAGCTGTCGTACCGTCCGCAATATGATATCGTTGCGTACGATGCGGTAGCCGCAATAGTGAACATCCATGCACCGGACAGCATCTTCACGATGCAGCAGTTGCGGGATATACTGGATGGAAAAACAGCGACCATCGCCGTGATGGACGGAAGGAATTCCACAAGCACGGTCCGGTACCTGCAGGACACGGTGCTGACGGGACGGCCCTTCGGGAAGAACGTGATGGCAGCGGCAGGAAGCGACTCGGTGATCGCCATCATTGAGCGTACCAGCAATACCATCGGGTTCATAGGTATGAGCTGGGTAGGCAATGAATACGAGGCACAACAACTGGAAGACCTGAAGAAGATCAGGCTGGCCCGGCTGGAATGCATAAGGTGCGTGGAGAAAGGATACTTCGCAAAACCATCACAGGCCAGTATCAGTTATGCACAATATCCTTTGGCCAGACCTTTGTACTATATATTAAAAGAGAACGCAACAGGATTGGGTACGGGTTTTACGAATTACCTTGGCCTCGAACGCGGGCAATTGGTGTTCAGGCGCGCATTGCTGGTACCGGCGAAAATGAATTTTACAAAACGTAACGTAACGCAGTAAGTACATAAAAACAACTATAAACAAACCATGATGAAGCAGATTTGGTCTTTTTTTGCAGTAGTGTTGATCAGCATGACGGCAGTGATGGCACAGTCTATCCCGGACGGCGTTAAATTGTTGAATTATGAGAAGAATGCCAGTGCCCAGGCGCTCTTCCAGAAATTATATGATGCCAATTCCAAGGATCCCCAAACGATCTACTGGCTCGGGCAGGCGATGATCGCCAATGATAACATCAGCGGGGCGCAGGCCCTGTACCAGAAAGCGTTGACAGACGGCGTGAATGACCCCTGGATCTGGGTCGGCAGCGGTCATATAGATATTTTGCAGGGCAAGGACATCAATGTGGCCAAGCAGAAATTCGAGCAGGCCATCACCGCTACTACCGAAACGAAAGGAAGGAACAAGGGCAAGCCCAGCGCCGCGATACTTACTGCGATCGGCCGTGCAAATGCGGTCGGCCGTGATGCCGAAGGCGTCAGCATCAAGCTGGGCGACCCGGTATATGCCATCGACAAGCTGAAACAGGCTGCTGCCATTGACCCGACCAACCCCGATATCTTCATCAATATGGGGATCCTGTACCAGAAACTCGGCGGTGAACAGGGCGGCGACGCAGTAAAGGCCTACCAGGAAGCGATCGCCCACGATCCGAAAAATGCGCGTGCCATGTATCGCATCGGCCGTGTATACCAGAGCCAGAACAACAAGGAATCCCTGGAAAAATATTATAACGATGCTATCGCAGCAGATCCGTCCTTCTCCCCGGCCTATTATGCACTGTACCAGTACTATGCAGATAAAGACGTGAACCGTGCCAAGGACTACCTCGACAACTTCCTGAAATATGCCGACAAGGACCCTAAAAACGACCTCTATTATGCCGACTACCTGTTCCGTGCAGGCCGGTACAACGAATCGCTGGCAAAAGCCAAAGAGATCGAGGCTTCCGTTGGGTTGGCAAAGGTGCCTATGCTGAATATCATTTATGCGTATGATTACGACAGGCTGGGCGACTCCGTTCAGGCGAAAAATTACGTCGATAAATTCTTCGCAACGGCCACTCCCGACATCATCAAGCCCGAACACTATGTACTGGCAGTAAAAATATACTCCAAATTCCCCGGCAACGAAGCCACCGCGGCAAAATACCTCGATGTGGCGATCTCCAATGATTCTATTGCTACCGACAAGATCAATTATATCAACCAGGCACTGGATATGTTCCGCAAAGCAAAAGACTATAAAAGCGAGATCACCTGGTATGGGCGGCTGGCTACGCTGAAAAAAGACCTGAGCCTGACCGATTATTTTTACCTGACCGATGCCGAGATACAGGTGAAGGACACCACTGCCGCCATACAACACAGCCTGGCATTGATACAGAAATTCCCCGACCAGCCTTACGGTTACCGCGACCTGGTGCTTGCCAAGCTGCAGGAGGACCTCGATACCACTACCGGCGCCGCGATACCCGCCATGCAGCAGTATATCGACTTCATGGCCAAGGATTCGGTAAAGAATGCCCGGTTCATGAAAGGATATTATTTCTACATGGCCACATTCTATTCAGATAAGCAGAAAGACTATGCGAAAGCGCTGGAGATGATCAACCATATCCTCTGGCTCGACCCCAATGAACCCTCTGCTAAAAATGCAAAAGAGGCGCTGGAAAAGGCCCTGAGCCGCCCGGCCCGCCCGGCCGGCAAAGGCACGGCTGCCGAAAGCGCCACCTCTAATAAATCATCCGGTGCGCCGCCACCGAAAAAGTAAAAGAAAAACTCTCCGTTAACGGAGAGTTTTTCTTTTATAAGCCTAAGGGGCGTATTTTTGCAGCTCATTCCGGAAGCAGATATGAACCTTCTTTCTTTTTTACTAGATGCAGCGGAAAGTACGTCGGCAGATTATCTTCCCATCGCTATCCAGCTTCTCTTCGCAGCAGGCTTTGTAGGCACCATGATCGCTGTTTCTTCGTGGGCCGGCCCCAAACGAAAAACGGAAGACAAACTGCATACATTCACCAGCGGTATCGCCAGTCATGGCGATGCCCGCCAGCCCATGGCGATCAAATATTTCCTGGTGGCCATCCTGTTCGTTCTGTTTGATGTGGAAGTGATCTTTTTTTACCCGTATGCCGTCAATTTCCGCGAACTCGGGTGGTCTGGTTTTTATGCTGTATTGATGTTCGTCGCCTTCTTCCTGGTGGGTTTCGTGTATATCATCCGGAAGGGTGCACTGAACTGGGAAGACTAGCGGCGACTGGCTGGTGCAAAATGGATCGTTGTTAACCTAATTTGATATTATCATGCGTCCCGTACGTTTCAATATTCACGCAAAACAGCCGGATGCCCGCACCGCGGTAGGTGTGGCGGATGCGCCCCCGGGATATCCCGGCGATGGCTTTTTTACCGCAAAACTGAGTGATGTGGTGGGCCTGGCCCGCAAGAACTCCATATGGCCACTGCCATTTGCTACTTCCTGCTGTGGCATCGAATTCATGGCTACCATGGGATCTCATTATGACCTTGCCCGTTTCGGCAGCGAGCGCGTTGGATTTTCGCCGCGGCAGTGTGATCTGCTGATGGTCATGGGCACCATCGCCAAAAAAATGGCCCCTGTTGTAAAGCAGGTTTATCTCCAGATGGCCGAACCGCGGTGGGTATTGAGCATGGGAGCCTGCGCCTGCAGTGGCGGCATCTTCGATACTTACAGCGTACTGCAGGGCATCGACCAGATCATTCCCGTAGATATTTATGTTCCCGGCTGTCCGCCCCGACCCGAAGCGGTGATAGACGGGATCATGCGCATACAGGAACTCGTGGGCATGGAAAGCATCCGGCGCAGGAACGGAGATCGATATAAAGAACTGATGGAAAGCTACGGCATCCAGTAAACACCCTATCAACCCGAAAGCACGTCATGCCCCTCAGCAACGAATTCATACAAACCAGGTTACAGGAAAAATTCGGCGACTCTGTCTCCGCATTCGAACAACCGTATGGTATGCTGAGTTTTGAGGCACCACATGAGATGAACCTCAAAGTAATGCAGTACCTCTATGATGCGGAAGACCTGAAGTTCCGGTTCCTGACCGATCTCTGCGCCGTACACTATCCCGATCAGCCGGGCCGCGAACTGGCCGTGGTGTATCACCTGCATAACCTCACGGACAATATCCGCATCCGCTTCAGGGTGCACGTGAGTATTGAAAAGCCCGATGTATTTACGGCAACCAATCTTTTTTCCGCCGCTAACTGGATGGAACGCGAAACATACGATTTCTTTGGTGTGAACTTCATAGGCCACCCGAACCTGAAACGCATACTGAACGTGGATGAAATGGACTATTTTCCGATGAGGAAGGAATTTCCGCTGGAAGACCAGGTGCGCCTCGACAAAGACGACGAAATGTTTGGAAGAGGTGGCAGCATTAACTAATCCCGCCCAAGGCGGAGGCCGATAGAAATATTGAATGATCATGCAGGAGCATCAGCACCATATTAAACTGCCCGAAGGGTCGATCGAAAAGCAGACGACCACGCTCAACCTGGGTCCTACACACCCGGCCACGCATGGCGTATTCCAGAATATCCTGGAGCTCGATGGAGAACGCATCGTTTCAGCGGAACAGACCGTTGGTTATATCCACCGCGCATTTGAAAAATTGGCTGAACGCCGCCCCCTGTACCAGATCACTACGCTGACCGACCGGATGAACTATTGCAGCAGCCCCATCAACAATATGGGCTGGCACATGACCTGCGAAAAATTATTACAGGTAAAAACACCCAAACGGGTAGATTACCTCCGTATCATCATCATGGAACTGGCGCGGATCTCGGATCACCTGATCTGCAACTCGATCGTGGGAGTCGACAGCGGCGCTTACACAGGCTTCCTGTATGTGATGCAGTACCGCGAACTGATCTATGAGATATACGAAGAGATCTGCGGTTCCCGGCTCACTACCAATATCGGCCGCATCGGCGGCTTCGAACGCAATTTTACCGCGGTGGCCTTCGAGAAGCTGGAGAAATTCCTGCGCGAATACCCCAAAGTACTGAAGGAGTTCAATAACCTCTTTATGCGCAACCGCATTTTTATGGAACGCCTGCAGGGCACCGGCGGCATCAGCGCTGAACGCGCCCTCAACTATGGGTTTACCGGTCCCAACCTGCGCGCCGCCGGCGTGGATTATGACGTTCGCGTTCATACACCCTACTGCAGTTATGAAGACTTCGATTTTATTGTACCTGTAGGCAATACGGGCGACAACTACGACAAGTTCCTGGTACGCGACGAAGAGATGTGGCAAAGCCTGAGCATCATTGAACAGGCCTACCGGAAAGTGCAGGAGTTCAAGGGAGCAGATGCGGATGTATACCATGCCGATGTTCCCGAATACTACCTGCCCGACAAGAAAGATGTGTATACGAAAATGGAAGCGCTGATCTGGCATTTCAAGATCGTGATGGGCGAAACGGCCATTCCCGTTGGCCAGGTGTACCACAGCGTGGAGGGAGCGAACGGTGAATTGGGCTTTTACCTGATCAGCGACGGAGGCAGAACGCCCTACCGCCTGCATTTCAGGAGGCCCTGTTTTATTTACTACCAGGCGTATGACGAGCTGACGAAAGGTTCCATGCTTAGTGATGCCATCATTACCATGAGCAGCCTGAACCTGATCGCCGGTGAAATGGATGCCTGATCAAACGGTTTGTATCTGCCGGCCACGGCCGGCTTCCAAATAAAATGAACATGACCTTTTCAGAAGAAAAGCTGGCCAAAGTTCAGCAGATCATCAAACGGTATCCCGAAGGGAAACAAAAAAGCGCCCTGCTGCCGGTATTGCACCTGGCCCAGGAATCTTTTGGCGGATGGCTGAGCGCTGAAACGATGGACTACGTTGCGGAACTGCTGCACATCGAGCCGATAGAAGTGTACGAGGTGGCTACTTTTTACAGCATGTACAACACGAAACCGGTAGGCAAATTCATGTTCGAAGTGTGCAAGACCGGCCCCTGCATGATCAACGGAAGCGATAATATCATTCAATATATCAAAGACAAACTCAGCATCGGTGTGGGTGAGACCACTGCAGACGGATTGTTTACTTTGAAAACCGTGGAATGCCTCGGCGCCTGCGGGTACGCCCCCATGATGCAGCTGGGAAAACATTACCGCGAACACCTGACACCCGAAAAAGTGGATGCCATTATAGAAGAATGCCGGAACAACGCAGCCGCCCATAACTGATCATTATGTTACGCAATACCACCATATTTTTTCTTTTGATGCTTGCAGGCCTGCATGTGTCTGCACAGG
>Ga0206972_1073_pt1 | contig 24905 bp, 21 predicted proteins | sample Alteio_BWOrgHeat_86_FD_152925 | JGI IMG/M metagenome (GOLD analysis project Ga0206972, IMG submission 152925) | Enriched cells from forest soil in Barre Woods Harvard Forest LTER site, Petersham, Massachusetts, United States -... | ecosystem: Environmental > Terrestrial > Soil > Temperate forest >...
TCACCTACGCTGAGCAAGAAAAAGCATCTGCTGTGGAATTTCAGCAGTCCATTCTTCCTCACTTTCCCATTTTAAAAAACAATCTTCCTGCAGAGAAGGGATTTATTAAAGCACTACTGAAGTGCCGGCAAAAATCAATGACTGCTACACAACGCAGGGTGCTTGACAACTTCCTGAAAGAAGCCGATTCAATGAGTTTCAGTAATTATGTAACTAACCTCTTAGAAAAAAGGCAAGTTGAAGCTTTCGACAAATTTTTCCAAAAAAATCATATTCAACCCCTTGATCACATTCCACAGCAATTTCTTGATGAAATATGCGAAGTCCGTTCTATAACTCATGAAGAAATTAGAAAACTTCCTTTTGAAATCCAAGTTCGTGTGGCAAATTTTCTTGGCGTAAACGCTATCAGAAAATTTTATCAATTCCCTGCCTCCTCTTGGGACACAAGAAAAGACGTGTCCCATCTATTAGAAGAAGTAAGAATGCATGGAGTCATCGGTTTTGGAGGATATTTTGGCAAAGGTCATTATTCGGAAAAGCCACATCAAGTCCTAGAGATTGACGGACATAAAATTTTTGGATGGCGCCCTGAAACGCGAATTGATACAACGGTGGCTCATTACATCGCTGTTGTGGGAGTGATCCAGGAACATAGAAAAGAGAAAATTGCGCAAAAAAAGACGGGGTATGTCATTTATGTCGATCCTAACGATAAAAGCGATCCGAAAGATCCAGAGCAGCAGCAGTTTTACATGGTTTCTTATGAAACCTTTAAAGACTTGGTGATAGATAATTTGGGCCTATCTTTTTCGGATTTCGAAGATCTATTTTTGACACCTATCAAAGAAGTTCTAAATTCGCCATCCAAAAAGAACTCTCCTGAATACCGGACAGCGATAGCTATGGTCTCTTCTCTTGCGTATGGAAGAATTCCTAATCCTCCTTACCTGAAGGTAGAAGGAAAAAGAGAAGGAAAAGAAAAGTTAAAACCCGTGAAAGAATAAATTTATCTAAAGATTGCCCTGAACGAATAGATCAGGGCACAAGGGTAAGATTATCTTCGATTGGAGTCGTACGAAACTTGTCCGACGAGCTCATCCAAGCTATTCATGTCTTCGAACTTAGCTTTGCTCACAGATTGACCTGCATAAAACCATTGGCGTTCTTCAGGTTTGCCGTCGAAGTAGACGACTGAAGGACCATGCCTTAGATCATTTTCACGACTGAGGATACCGCCATCGATGTAGTGTCGCTCGATGCCATTTTTAAGGCCGTACATGTAGGTTATTTCTAGATAGCGGGTGCCGTTTTTATAGTAGGTCGATTTTCCATGGAGATTTCCATTGACCCATTGTTCAACAGCAAGAGGCTCACCCCCTAAAGCAAATGTCTTTTTCTCACCATGGAGTTTGCCCTTGTGATAAAACACGATCGACTCGGGCGTTCCATTAGAATAGAAGGTTTCTTTTTTGATAGCGTAGCCTTCTTCAACCATCTCTTTTGCTAATAATACACCTTGTTCATCGCGAAGGATTCTCAAGCCATGTCCTTTTTCAACACGGGATTCGAGGTCGTTGGCTGTTGTGAAGTACTGGCCATCAACAAGCTCTTCTCCTGCAAATTCCTCGATGAGCATGGGCACTCCCTCGTTATACCATGTGGTCATCGAATAGCGAGTGGGTGATAGTTGCACCTTTTCACGAATAGGCATGCCTAGGGTGTTGTATTGTATCTCTTTTACTTTATTGCCCCAGTTATAGAGATAGTAGGTTTCTACAGTCTGGCTGTGAGCAAAGGTATAGGTCGTAGGTCCGTGTAGAATCCCATTTTCATAGGTGGCGGTGACTGTCACTCCATTTTTGAGTTGGGTAACCACTTGTCCGGGATAATTTTTTGCTTCCCATTCCTCTTGCGATACTGCATAGCCATATTTGTGGATGTAACGCTGGGAAAGGACATTTTCATTGTTAGCATTTTTGTTGCATCCGCTTAGCACCACGCCAATGACACCAAAGAGTGCACAGACTTGTTTTCTCATAGTTAACCTCGTCAAGGAATGTATTCTTTCAGTCTTTCGGTTACAGTTTGTATAAGGCGATTGTGCTCGCGATCCACAGTTTCGTAGGCCAGAGTTTTGTGCGCGTCTCTATAGAGGAACCGAAATGTCACGTTTTTCTTATCTTTGCCGATTTGCTCACTTTTGTAAAGATCTAAAAGATAGAATGTCTCTAAAAGAGGAGAAGCACTTTTCCCAATAGCATCAAGCGCTTGTTGCAGCGTGAGCTCTTGTTTAACTGTCAGCGTCCAGTCTCGTTCTGAACCGGGATAAAGAGGAACATCTTGGATCTTACCTTGGACAGGTTGATGTTGCAAGATATCTTGACTGTTGAGCTCAGCAAAATAAACTCTCTGATCCACTCCCACTTTGCGTAAGTAAGAAGGGTGCACTTCTCCCATAGTGCCTAAAATTTGACCTCCCCTTTTAATCCTCGCTTGTCGCCCTGGATGTAAGGTGTGGAGATGGGAAGGCTCTAATGTGATTCCGGATAACTTCAACCCTTCACATAAGTTATCTACAATCCCCTTGAGATCAAAAAAATCAAAAGCATCAGGCTTGGGATTCCAATGATAGGGAGTTCGTTTTCCAGTGAGGACAATACCAATCGTCGGTTGCTCTTGATAAGAAGATCCCTCTTTGAAATAGATATGACCAATCTCAAAAGCTGCAACATCAGGTTGGGAGCGATCCACATTGTATTTAATCGACTGTAAAAGCCCAGGCATTAGGGAAGCGCGCAAGATAGAGTTTTCCGCTGACTTCGAGTGCAACACTTCGATCCATGCATCTTGAGAAAGGGTGTTTTCGCACATCATCCCCGCTTGTTCTGGACTAATCAGATCGCAGTTGAGAAACTCTTGCAGTCCTTCACCGATCAGTCGCCGGCGCACATCCGACTCAAACACATAAAGGGGAGCTTGTGGAATGGTGGATGAGATATGAGAGGGCAACACTTTCTCTATGTTATTGTAACCATAGAGGATGGCGACCTCTTCGATTAGATCTTCTTCTAGGGTGATATCGTGACGATAGGGTGGTACTGCAAGAAGTAGCTCATGAGGTCTTTCCTCGACCACGTGCATTCCCAACCTTTCCAACATGGTCGCAACTTCTCTCAAACTAAGCGACGTGCCTAAAAGAGCGTTCACTCTTTTTATGCGGCAATTAATTCTTTTGGGATGAAATTCATGCACCTTCTGATCTACCGCACCTTTAGCAATCACGCCACCTGCCAGTCGTTGGAGTAAATAAGTGGCATAATCTAAGGCGAATAATGTTCCTTCCGGATCAACTCCTCTCTCCCAAAGCCGCGCCCCATCAGTTTTTAATCCCAGAAACTTACATGCTTGACGCACGGACTGGGGAGTGAAGTACCCTGATTCAATCAACACGTTGGTCGTCTTGTCTGTGACAGCAGAACTCTGTCCACCCATGATCCCTGCAAAGGCCAACGGCTTGTCTGCATCGCAAATTAAGAGCGCTTCAGGAGGGATAGGACGCGTGACATCATCTAAGGTCGTCAACTCTTTGTAAGGTGTTTGGGAATGGATCAAAATCTTGTGCTGAGAAATGGTGTCATAGTCAAACATGTGCAGGGGCTGTCCTCTTTCCAGCATCACGAGATTACCCACATCGACCACATTGTTGATGCTTCTTAAGCCACTTGCTTCTATTTTTGACTTCAACCACGCAGGTGAAGAAGCTACTGTAATCCCCGTGATGACGCGACAACAGTATCTAAGACATTGCTTGCGATCGACGATCTGAACGTGAACTAAGCGATCGATCGCCTCTCCTTCTTCTTTAAAGGTAAATGAAGGCTGTTTCAATGAAGTTTGAAGCAAAGCTGACAACTGGCGAGCTAATCCGTAAATGCTCATGCAATGCCCTAAATTGGGAGTCAGCGTAATCTCTAAAATTTCTTGACCGTACAAAGTTGCAAAGTCTTCGCCGACCATGAAATGCGAGGGAAGCTCCATGATCTGATTGGTCTCTTCACTCAATCCAAGTTCTTTTGCTGAGCACAACATACCGAACGACTCAACGTCTCGCAATTTCCCTTTTTTAATTTTAAACGGTTTTCCCTCTTCCTCTAACGTGGCGCCAATTGGAGCAAAAGCTGTTTTTAAGCCGGCGCGACAATTAGGTGCTCCGCACACCACCTGAAATTCCTCTTTGCCATCAGTCACTTTAGCCACACAAAGGTGTTCTGCATTCGGATGGCGATGGGATTCGAGAACGAGCCCAACAATCACTCCACTGAATTTCAAAGGAGCACGCTCAATCGCATCTACCTCAATTCCAGCTAAGGTCAAGGTATCAGCAAGCTCTTGGGTCGAGAGGGAAAAATCTATATATTCTTTTAACCAATTGATCGGGACTTTCATAAAACTACGGAAAAAATTAACATGAATTAAAATTAGCATAACCCTCTCTTATCCTGGTAATAAAATAATGACAACACGCTTCCAAGAAAATGATCTGTTGCGTAAAACGCGATGGCTGACCCAAGCGCTCATTCTCAGCGGCACCTTAAACATAGGCCTGTTGACCACCTTTGCCTACTTTGTCCTCCAAGATAAACAATCCTCTTTAGCCATCGAATTGAAGCCGGCAAAAAAAGAATTAACTCAACGCGAAACAGATACGTTGACGAATAAGCAGATTCTCAAGGCCTACTCTCAATTGCCCTTTCAAGAGCTCTTGTTGCGTTTGGATAATAAAGAGCAGATGGAAGAAGGGTTATGCAGTCGCGATCTTGCCCTCACATGCCTCATCACCTTCCATCATTTTAATTTAGAGAAGGCGCTGGGAACCACTCCCATCCAAAAACGAAGCCTTCCCTTTGTGAATAGCGAAGGGCAAGAAAGGATCGACCTGCCTGTTTTTCCTGGACTTTCCGATGACCATTTCCAAGCTATTCAGCGCTATGCTAAAACGGAAAAGTGGCCTCTTACAGGTCAGGGATTATTTTATGAACTGAAACGCTCTTCTCTTCACCATGATCCTTCCTTAGTCGAAGCCTTTAGCATGATACCAGAATACCACGTCGTTGAAACCCTCTTCTCCAAAACAGGCTTACCTCTTTCGAAAGAACAACTAATGACGCTCTTGTGCGAAGGAGATTGGAAAAACTTAACCGACTTTAGTCAAACTCAGCGACAAGCTCTCGATCTCTCTATAGATCGGCGCCGTGCACTTCTTCTCTCGTATCTCAATCTCCGCTCGAAAACCGCAGCGAAGTTGCTTTTAGAAAGCGACCTCGAATTCTCATTGAAGCGCTTTGACGACTCTCAAATTTTAACCATCTTAGATCTCTTTGAGGACAAATTTCCCTGCCTTGAATCTTTTGCTAAAGGTTTGCTGGTATCTCCTCGCACCGATATGGTGTGGAAAAAAGCCGCTACAGTCCTTTTTGCTCTAGCACAGGAGCCGCTTCCTGAACCTTATGATCACCGCCTAGCCCTACAACGGTTTTTTCCCACTCCACAAGACCCCGTCTCTCCCATCAAAATCGCAACACCCCTACCCATAGCTTCAACTCCTATTCAGAAAAAGCTCTACACCATTGAACAAGGGGATAATTTATGGAAAATCGCGCGAAAATTTCACGTCAGCATCGATGAATTAAAGCGCGTTAACCACTTGGAAACAGAAAAATTAAAACCGGGAAAGCAATTAGAGATCCCTACACACAAATGAATTCAAAAATTGGGAATTTGGCAAGGAAGTAGCACAAATTTTTGTGTCTGGAGCGAGTGACCATTGCTGAATAGCAAGGCACGAGTGAAGACCAAAAATTTGCCACCAAACTGACGTAGCCAAAAACCAATTTTTGAGTTTATTTGTGTATGCCTCTACCAAATCATCTGTTAAAAATAATTTACCGAACAGCTAGTCTGACCCAGAACCGCTCTAACACCCGTTAGAGCATTAACTAGAAGGTTTGTATGAAACTAGCACGCGCTCTTGGAGTTTTTTTTCTTTTAGCTGTGATCGGCGGCACAACCATGGCTGGCTGTCCTTGCAGAAAGCCCCCCCCTAATCCTGTCACGCATGTTGCGTAACCTACGATCGCCATCTCAACGTGGCGATTTTTCTTCAAAATATGAAGATGTAACGCAAAGACGCGGGGTCGCCAAGACGCAGAGAAAAATTAACAAATACAATTTTTCTCTGCGTCTTGGCGACCCCGCGTCTTTGCGTTAAAAATAACTAGAATTTCATGGGGAGGGGTCATGTCCGCCTCTATGCCAAGGATGACACTTCACAATCCGTTTTATCACCAACCATCCCCCTTTTCTCCATCCATGCTTGCTCACAACTTCAATTCCATAATCTGAACAACTCGGATAAAATCGACAACACTGACCTAATAAAGGGCTGATCGTTAATTGATAAACTCGTATTAAAATGATAAAAATAAACTTCACCAATAAATCTCAAGCTTTTTAAAAAATTATTCTATAATATTTCAAAAGATATTAAAAGCATATAGTTTAACATCCTTTTTCATCAAAGCATTACCTTCTTACAAGGAATCTTCTTAATGGACTCGACTTTGTACAATTTTGCGATCAACTCGCTGATGCTCGTCGATCGTAAGATTGAACAAGAAAATTTTGTTCCCATTCGGCTTCTTGCCGCTTAACTCAGAGGCAATTGCAAAATTCCACGACCCAGAAAAATCGATGATTTTGAGTCAGTTTGCCAGCCGCTTTCAGCGGCATGCCCCATCCCCGAGCACATACTCCAAGCGAGTAGGGCTCGGGGATGGGGTGGTTAAATGGCTCAAAAGGGCGATTTTGCTGTGGCATGGAGTTTTGCAATTGCCTCCTCAGGTGCTTGCAACACTTGGGCGATTTTGCTGTGGCGTGGAATTTTGCAATTGCCTCTTCATAAGGTTTTTGACAGGAATTCATTTCTTTTTTACATTCGTTGTCGATTCCTAATTTGATCACGATGAAAAGTGTATTTAAAATTCTTCTCTTCTGTGTCATTTTTCTAGGCGTGGAGCGCTTTTGCCACTGGCAAACTGGCGGCTTCACGCTACAAAAAATTCGGTCGATTCCCTCTTGCAGGCCTATAGGAGTTTCTTCCCCTCTTACAAATGATCAACTAGAACACGTGCAATCCATCCTCTCCCAACCTTTTTCCTATTGTGGCAGCGGTAACTCTTGTTATGCCTTTCAAAGCCATGATGGGTCTTATATTTTGAAAGTATTCAAGCAACATCACCTGCACCCCCTGCCTTGGGCCAATAAACTTCCCTTAAGATCACATTGGAGAGCCCACCTCGAAAAAAAGCAATGTAAACGAGAACGCGTTTTTTTAAGTTGTATACACGCGTTTGATGAATTGCGAGAACTGACGGGGTTAATCTACGTTCATTTGCATCCCACGCACCAAATTAATCAATCGATCACGTTGATTGATAGGCTAGGCATTGAACACCATCTTGCTGCAGATGCCAGTGATTTTGTCCTGCAGAAAAAAGCTGTTTTAGCAAGAGCGCATTTTGATCAGCTGATCGAAGAAAATGATTTAAAAGCTGCTGAACGATCTCTACAAAGCATCGCTGAATTGCATGCAAAAATCGCAGAACGAGGATTTAAAGATCTAGACCCCAACATTGAAACTAACGTGGGATTCATCGATGGAAAAGCCATCAAAATCGATGTGGGATGCCTTGTTAAAGATGAAAGATTCTGCAATGAACGATTAGCCCAAAAGCATGTTCAAAAAGCTATCCAAAGGTTCAAACAGAATCTTTTACTGCACCATCCTGAACTTTCCCAAGACATTGAAACGAGGCAATTGCAAAACTCCACGACCCAGAAAAATCGATGATTTTGAGTCAGTTTGCCAGCCGCTCGAGCGGCCTGGCCCCATCCCCGAGCACATACTCTAAGCGAGTAGGGCTCGGGGATGGGGTGGCAAAATGGCTCAAAAGGGCGATTTTGCTGTGGCGGGGAGTTTTGCAACTGCCTCAAACACCTAATCCAAATTCATGGGTTCGACATCGACCCAGTTAGGAAGCACAATCTCCTGAGAATCGGGCAACAGGTCCCCTGCAAGGTGTTTTTCATCAAGATTTTGCAGAGAGTTCCATTCTTCATCAGCTTCCTCCAATTTCACCATCGTTTCGTAGTCAATTGCTTGTTCTTCCTTGTTGCGATCGCATGAAGATAGCAAGAGAGTGAGTGGAAGAAAAAATAAGAGGAAGAACCGCCTCATGATGAACCCCTTAACGCTTGGATATATTTCCACATTGTAATTGAGCTCGTCTTTTTAGCAACAAGAGTTGTGATTTGGCACGCATTTTGCATCTATATTACCAGTACCATATCATGAAAAGAAGAAGGAGGAAACCATGTCAGACAAAGAGGCATTACTCAAGAAAATCTCTGAGTTAGAGTCCCTTAATGATCAATTACTCTCTGAAATCCGCTATCTTGACGAGCTCATGCGTGAAATTGGGTTTGAAGATGGGCTTAAAACATTGAAAATAGCCGCCCACGAGATCCTCGAGCAAGATCGCAATTCAATCGACGATTAATTGTACTAGACCTCCTTCGAAACTAAGGTTCTGTCGATTTTCGGGTTCTTTTGAGCCGAGTTTTTGATTCTTTTTGCGGGGATTGTATCTAGTTTCGTATACTATCCCCGCAAAAAGAATCGAAAATCGGCCAAAATAATCCCGAAAATTGACGAACCCTTAATTTCGAATGAGGTCTACTAGGTCATCGATAGAAAAGGAGGATAATTCCCCTCCTTCCTCAAATAACCCCTGCGCCAGTTGACGCTTATGTTCTTTGAGTTGCATCATTTTCTCTTCGATACTCAAGGCAGTGACATAACGCCTAGCGATGACCGTACCTTGTCTTCCCAAACGGTGAGCGCGATCAATCGCCTGCTGCTCAACAGCTTCATTCCACCAGGGATCATAGAGAAAGACATAATCAGCCGCTGTTAAATTTAATCCCACGCCTCCCGCTTTTAGACTAATGAGGAAAATAGACACGGATGGATCCTCTTGAAACTGACGGACAACACTTTCTCGATCCTTGGTTGAACCATCCAAATAGACGTGTTTCCACCCTCTTGCTACGATTTCTTTTTGGAGCAGATGGAGCATCGAGGTGAACTGGCTGTAAATCAGCACTTTTTTCCCTTCTTCTACCACTTCAGTTAAGTCGAGAAAGAGCCGTTCACATTTTCCGCTCAAGGAAAAGAATTCCCCTTCATGGGAAGAGTTCAACCAGGGATGGGCACATAGTTGACGCAAGCGCAAGATCGCCTCCAACACTTCCATCCGATGCGCTTGGGCCCCTTCTAAAGAAATCTTCTTGATCAACCCAGCTTTAGTATGGTGAAGCCAGTGGTCATAAAGGGAGCGTTGCTCCTCTGTCATATCGACCCAGATCACCTGTTCCATCTTGTCGGGAAGCTGGAGCGCCACATCCTCTTTCTTGCGCCGCAAGATAAAGGGACGGATTTTGCGCTTGACCTGGTTGAGATACCGCTTATCGGCACTTGCGGCATTCATCTTGGCTTGAAATTCTTGCCTTTCCCCCAATAAATGAGGCAAAAGGAAATGAAAAAGAGACCAAAGATCCTGCAGGCGGTTTTCAATCGGCGTGCCTGTTACCGCCAAGCGCATCGAAGAGGACAATTCAAAAACAAGGCGCGCTAGTTGACTATCGGGGTTTTTAATGTTTTGAGCTTCATCTAGCACAACCACTTGATACTCTATTTCTTTGAACAAACCCGCATCTAGTCTTAAGAGGGCAAATGAGGTTAGAATGACGTGGGCCTGATCGAGAGTTTGAAGATCTTTTGCCCGGTGTTTACCTTCGTGCACATAAACAGGGCAAGAGGGCATAAACCTTTCGAACTCCCGTTTCCAGTTAAACAGCAACGAAGTCGGGACCACAATGAGACAGGGTTTGACTAACTTCAATTGGGAAAAAAATGCCACGACCTGGACAGTTTTTCCCAACCCCATTTCATCAGCCAACAATCCCCCGCATCGCCCTTCATACACAAATTGCAACCACAGGAACCCATTGTGTTGATAAGGAAATAACTTCCCTTGAAACCCTTCTCCCACATCTTCATGGGGGATTGTCCATCCTAATGGCAATGAGGTCGGGGTTTTTGCACGACCATCTTGTGATAGCAAAGTATCTAACAACCCTACGCGCTGCTTACGAACTGCCAAAGCCCCCGAGATCACTTCATGCTCAGTAAGCCCTTCCCATGGCTCGCCATTCTCTAGATCTAATAGCCCTACCGTCGTAGGGGAAAGGTCGATGAATCTCTCCCGACGGTTAAAAGCCCCTACAACATCCTTAAGATCGACGCAATGGTCGTGGTAATGTGCTTTTCCTCGCACGAGAAGATGACAATCGGCAGCTTCTGTAGAAATTTCTACATGGTGTTGTCGGATCACTTCTTTACCTCGATGATCGATGAGTTTCCATCCAATCTCGAGTAAAAAGGTCAAGCTCTTGCTCACTTTGTCCATCGGGCAATAATAGTGAGAAGAACCCGTCATTTTTTTGATAAAATCAGTTTCTAATAAATCTTTTTCCCAACTTTTTTCACACGCTGTATTGCGCCAAAAAGGCTGCTTGGTCTCTTGAGCTGCTATCTTGCCATAAAGGCCATAGTCAAACCACAGAGTGGCAAAGGCTCCATGGCGATCTTGCAACTGAAGAAAAGGCAAAGGATCGGGATTCTTCTCAGATTCAATCCAAGTTATTACATTTTCTTCCCCTTTTAAATCCGTGAGAAATTGGATCATCCTTTCGCCCGTCAAAGGAGAAGACGTGGGATAGATCCACTCGATCCACTTTCTTGGAAAATCCCCTTTTACAGAATAGATAATCCTATTGAGAATCACCCATACTGGATCTCCAGCAAAAAGACATTCACATTCAGCAAGTGATCCTATGCGAGAACCCAAACGCCATTTTCCCTTTAATTCCACGCGATCTTGGGTTTTAATCCCCTCAATTACTACCTCAACAGCACTAAAAGGATCCACCACAACTTTTTGACCTTTCCACAGCAGGCGACTCGTTGTTCCCAAAGCTTGAATCACATCAAAAGCTTTATCGCTAGGTACTCGACACCTATCTCCAGAAGGTAAACTCTGTTGAGAAAAGCGCTCGCGACACCGTTTTTCTTCTCTCACCATCACTTCTAACGCCTGTTTTTCAGCATTCTTTTGAGCAAAAAAGGCAAGTTTATCCAACGATAAAGGGCGTTTTTGCGCCTCTTCGCATTGAATAATCAGATAGAGTTTACCTTGCAGTTGTTCTGAGCTTAAATGATAAGAGAGTCCTGTCATCAATTGATCCTTTGCGCTATGCTATTCTCCATGAACGATAAGCTAAAACTGTGGAATCCATCCACATCTTGGGCAGAAGCGGAAAAAAAGTGGGAAGAGGGCAAACAACTCGCTCAATCTACCCATCCCATCAAAACTTTAACTACACTCCCCCAAATGCCGGGCATCGCCGAGCGTTTCATTAAGTGGAAAAGTGTGCTTTACCTGATTTTCAACGATCCCCAGAAAGTCTTTCCCCGTTATTTTTTTAAGCACCCCTTCACCTATTCCTGGCGTTGGATACGTTCTGCATGCAAGAAAAAATCTTACACGCGCGATGGCGATTTTTTTCTTTATAACATCGACTCTGTTGAGCAGTTTAAGCAACAACTGACAGAAAAAAACACTTTATTTGTCCTCGGCTTTTCTTACTGTCACAAACCTTTTGAATGCCCCTCGGGACGGTTCACTTCCGAGTGCATCCACGATGCCTCGCATCCCACATGTCGTCAGTGTTTCATCGGCAAAGCGATGAACGCACTTCCCGAAGGGCCACATGTGCCCTTGTTCATTCCCACCATCCACTACATTGGTGAACAACTTTTTGAACTAGTCGAGCGCCATCCCGATAAAAAAATCTACTTCTTGATCACTGCTTGCGAAATGACTTTAGAAATGTTCGGCGATTGGGGCAACATGCTCAACATCCACGGCATTGGCGTCCGCCTTGATGGTCGCATCTGCAACACAATGCGCGCTTTCGAATTATCGGAACGCGGCATCAAACCAGGCCTCACCGTTGTTCTCGATCCCACCCAACAACGGATGCTGGACATCATCCAGGTTCTACATGATAATGGTGCTTGCGGCGAAAAGGCTTAGGTCGATCTGTTGCTTGAAAAGGCCTCATGCGTGGCGCTGTTTGACAAGCTTCACCGCAACATCCCTTCCACTCCTCAGCACAGCTCGAACAGCATAAAAATAGCTCATTGCAATCCATGTTGGAGCAGTTGTAATACACATCGCTCAATTCTCCGCAGTGACAACAATGACTGATCACCTCAACTTCCTGTTCTTCCCCCAGAGGAACAGCCATCCGATCGTCAAAAACAAAGAGTTTACCATCCCAATGTTTTCCTTTTTCCTGCAGTCCGTAATTGATCACGCCCCCATCGAGTTGGAAGACCTGCTCAAAACCTTCTTTCTTAAGAAGCGCAGAATACAGCTCACAGCGTATGCCACCCGTGCAGTACATCATCACCTTGGTCTCTTTCGGATCCCGCTGACTTTTTAGTTTCTTGGCATAGGCAGGAAATTCTCTAAAATTTTCTAATACCGGCAATTCAGCTCCCTTAAAATGCCCGATTTCCCATTCGTAGTCGTTGCGGACATCTAAGAGAAGGGTATTCTCATCGCGCTGTTCCAGAAGAGCCCTCCATCGATCAGGCGACACATGCTCTCCTGTCAAAGAAAGATCTACCTTTTCATCAAGAGCGACCAACTGCTTGCGGTATTTAACAATAGCTCGGGGAAAAACGAGCTCAGAACATAGATGAATTTTAAATACGACGTCTTTAAAACGGGGATCGCTATGCAACCATTGCCGATAAGCTTCTGAGGCTTCAATAGAGGCGCTCATCTGCCCATTGATTCCTTCCTCGGAGATATAGACGCGGCATGTGATCTCTTTCCCTTCCATGAAAGCGTGATGCTGGTCAACGAGCTCTCTAGGATTTTCTATAGGAGTAAACAAATAGTAAGCCAAGGCGTGGTAGGTCATAATACTCTCCGTCACGGGAAAATGAGGTAGTATAGCCAAAAAACGACAATCCAAACAAGAGAGGCCGAGTCAATAAATTTTTATAATATACCCTTGCATAACAAATTTCTTTGCCCCCTGCCCCTGCCCGTGCCCTATAATAGGAAATTCTCACCCATAGTGAGGGTACCACAGGGCCGGGCAAGGGCACGGGCAAGGAAATTAGCTAACCTAAGCGTTTACAAAAATTTAGACATCGATTACCATACACCACTTTATCACACAGAAATGACCATTTAGGAGATACAATGGTACGTTACACAGGTCCAAAAAATCGCATTGCACGTCGATTTGGAGCGAATATCTTCGGACGAGTCCGCAATCCCCTACTTCATAAATCTAGCCCACCTGGAATGCACGGCGCCAAGAGAAAGAAAAAATCTGACTTCGGCGTTCAGCTCGAGGAACAACAGAAGCTCAAAGCCGTTTATGGCATGCTAACACGTGCTCAGTTAACACGTTATTTTAAAGATGCGGCGCGCTCTCAAGGCAATACACCGAATCTATTCATCGAAAGATTAGAATGCCGTCTGGATACAATTGTTTACCGCTTAAAATTAGCTCCGACGATCTTTGCTGCTCAACAGCTCGTATCTCATGGACACGTTCTCGTGAATGGCAAAAAGGTTGACCGTCGCTCTTTCTTTGTCCGTCCTGGAATGGTGATCTCGATTAAGCCTAAATCTCAGAACATGCTCATCATCAAACAAAGCATTGAGAACCTAACTGTTGAGCTTCCTGAGTATCTCTCTTCTGATCCCGCTAAATTTTCGGGTCAGTTACTGATCTCTCCAGCCATCGATCAAGTTCCTTTCCCATTCCCTATTAACGTCCCGCTGATCTGCGAATTCTTAGCACACAACGGATAAAAACTTCTTTTGAGCAGCTTGAACTCTTCAAGCTGCTTACTCCACAGTTTCGATACGTCTAGGCTTCCCAACAAACGCGGGTAGGGCCAGTGCCTTAGAGACGGCTTCTCAACCTGAACATTGAGTTTATTCTATGGAGGTTTGTCGCTTGATCATAGTCTTCTAGATATCTCCTTACTTTAGGAGCGGCTGCAGGAGCGTACCGAGAAACAGCATTGACCATCTCTCGATAGAGGCCTTTTTGCCGAGCATCTACCACGACATCAAAATTCGAATTGGAAGCTACTGCCTGCTCGATGGGAAAAGTTTCGACAAAAGAGTGATATCCTCCAAAGTTCATATAAGACGATATTAACAATCCAACAGTTAGCACCCTATCTGCATCTCCAAACAAACTATCTTCGCTCATACAATCAAGAGCTAAAAGAAAATCTGTTGTTACACCAGAATGAGCACTCGCAGCTGGAAAATCATGTTCCCATGAAGTTCTAGGATAGCTGCCATGGAGTCTCCGCAGAATTCGAGCAGCGCTTAGAGATTTTGGAAAGAGGAAGCAAAGAACGATAGATCGCGCGAATTTTTATGTGCGTTTACTGGAACACTATTCTTTGTCGGGCGTTGGAGCTATTGTAGGCGGTAAGTAGTTTTCTCTGGAGACCACTTTTTTCTGAGTTTTTTCTTCCAGCTCTATCCGTGCTTTTTTTGCGATATTACCACCTGTTTTTGCGCAGTTTTATTTTCGGCCGTCGTAATATAGTTTCAGTATTGGCAACATCTGTGAGATATTTTTTGCCATCAGCAGCTTCCAATTTCAGTTGGTTACATTTTGTAACCGACTCATTGCCCTCTTTATTAAGCCTATTTTTTAAGACTTTCCAGTAGTTTCTAGCTGCTTGGAAGTCAGGTTGTTGCGTCAACACTTGGATAATGTCTACGATTGAAAAATACCAAGTCTCTGTTGCCTCATCGTATAGGCGGCGTATCCTGTAGTCTTCGAATGGGATCAGGTCATTTTTCATAAGTTCGATTCCAAATAATGCCATCAGTATAGATGATGTAAGGAGTTCATTTCAAAGTCTAGAAACTCCATAGCAATTCTGCACTGCCTGTTTGGTTTTTCCACTCATCGCCAAACTCCCCTGCATAACGCAGAGCAAGCGAAATGTTTTTCGCAGGGAAAAACAAGCGGATGCCCCCACCCGGAGCTACTAAATCGCGGTCGGGCAAAAACCCATGCACTTCAAACTCATGATCGGAATCGACAAAATGCTCTTTCGAGTGTTTGCCTCGAATCCGATCCTCATGCACGTAGCTCAATGACAGCTCTTGTGACCACTCCACACATGTACCGAGTCGCCAAGTCACAAAACTCAAACCAATTTCTTCTCGTATCAAGTCGGAATTCTTCCATTTCACATCGAGATCAATGCTCTTCGCGCCACTTTCTGTGTAGCCACTTTCATGTACAATCAAGTAATCCAAATTGGCAAAGGGGCGCAGTTGATAGCAAAACACTCCATCGTGGTTCGCGGGATTCCACGTGAACCCAAAACCAAGATGAGTATCTAATTGCCCGGCGTGATTGTCGTGATCCGCTTTCCGTTTGATCTTCGTGAAAATATTCTGTAAACGAATCGTTCTTTCGGCGCTGCAATGATTATAAGCCCCGATCACAGCAACATCGAGATAAGCAATCCGATTATAGAGAGTGCCAAACAAAGATGCGTAGCCGTTATTCATGGAAGCATGCGCTAAGGATTCCTTCCAACTCACATGTGTATGGGCGTAGGATAATGCTCCGCCTAACACAAAGTAATCGCTCCACGCACCATCCCATCCCGCCGTGATACCGTAAGTATCCACGTTAAATCCAACCTTCGTCTGATCGCACTCTCCGTGTTGTGAGCGGCTGTTTTGTTTGTTGAAATTCGCGATAGGTGCAAGCCAAAAACCCATGCACATTTCCTCAAAACTTTCCCTTTCACACAAAGGGCCATGCACTTCTTCTAACCGATCGGAAAGACTAGCGCGTATGGCCAGCGTTGCCATCTCATCAGCAATAGGAATCGCATTGAACATCGCCGTGTGCATCTGATCAAAATCACACTGCAGCTGCGGATCTGTTGCAAAGGATAAGAAATTATCAAGAAAAGCGACATCTGGATCTGAAGGATCTAACAGATCAAACGCTGTAGCTACCGCTCCAGCATTTCCTCCACTGTTAGTCGTTACAGCAATTGGAAATGCCAACAAAGGTGAGCTTATAATTAAGCTCATAGCTATTGCTAAAATCGGGACGCGCTTCATGATCTGACATTCCATTGAATAAGTTGAATGTTAAACTAGTGCAGCTTGAATAATCCTGTCAAGAGAAGCAAGTGCAAAACTCCAAACATGAGATGGCAGGCCACTTTGGCATGTCCACGTACACGCAATAAAATCCTTTTGTTTTGTTAGCTTTGTAATTCCCTCTTTTTTAAGCGAATGAGTTCGAGCACATCCTCTGCGTTGATCATCCATGCGTAAGAAAAGAAAATCATCAGGAAGGTGCCACTTAAGGCTAAAAATTGAAGGAGTTGTTCTTTAAACGAGCGAATGAAAATCACTTCCTTTCCCAGGATGAGTTGGAGAGTGGGATCCTCGATCAGAAAATAACCGACAAGAAGCGTGATTCCAGCAGCTGTCACAGTAGCTGAAGTGACTTTGAAAAACGATTGAAACACGTCTCGATTAAAAAGTGCATTTCCCACTTGTCGTTTTAGGTGATAAGCAAGATAGAAACAATTAAAAAAGGCGCAGATACTTGTTGCGACCGCAATGCTAAAGGCTCCCCAGCCCCACCCAAAGACAAAGAGAGAGGTTAGAGCGAGATTCAAAATCACGCTATACACCGAACCGCGTGAAGGAATCTTGTATTCCTTTGTGGCATAAAAACCAGAAGCGAGGAATAACACAAACACAGAAGGCACAAGACCTAATCCATAACCCCAAAGACATAGCGTGGTTTCATAGGTCGCTGCATGAGAAAAATCTCCGCGTCCATAGAGAAGGTTGATTCCAACCACACCGAGAACAAACAGAGCGATTGCGCAAGGAAAGATCAAACTAAAACTTCGTTTGAGAGCAAAATGCATAAGCTGAAGATAGCGATCGTACTCTTGATTCTTCATCGCTCGAGCAAACGATGGCAATAAGGCAGAAGATAGAGCAATCGCGATTAACGCTAAGGGCAACTGTTCAATGCGAATCGCATACCACAAATAAGCAGGGCCCTCTAAAGAAGCAAAACGAGCGAAAATGGCATCCATAGCGCTATTGATTTGCACAGCACCGACCCCAATAGCTCCCAACAAAAAAGGCTTAATAATTTTCTTGATCTCAGGATGGAATAAGCGCGGTGAAAAAATGTGTTTACCAGTAAGAGCCCCTCTCAGAACAGAGTAGGTGCGGGGAACTAAGAACATCCATTGAGCTAAAAAGGCTACAACAATCGCCAGCGAAAGAAAAACAACCGCATCAGAAGGGATTTTATCCTTGAGCCACCACGCCGAACCAATCCATACCACATTAAAACCCACCGGAGCAAAACCTGTGAGAAAAAACCGCTTTTCACACTGCAGTAAAGCGCTGCTCAATCCAAAAAGGCATATGAAAACTATCCCTGGCATCATGAGCATCGTCAAGTAGACAATTTGCGCAGCACTCTCACTTAAATGCCCCCACTTCCACCAGATGACAAGCAAGAGATCGATTCCTCCTACAAGAAGCATTAAAAAAGTGGCCAATGTAAAGAATAAATCACGAAAAAATTGGGCGCCTTTCTCAGGAGAATCATTGCGCACATGTTCAAAATGGGGAATAAACCCCGCTGGCAAAGGACCCTCTCCAAAGAGCCGTCGGATCGCATTGGCTAATCGGAACGCCACCATGAAAGCGGCAATGGCTGGATCGCTACCAAAAGCAAACGCCATCGCCATGTCTCGCCCAAGTCCACTGACTCGACTTAAGAGTGTCCCAGTAAAAAAAGCCAATGAAGAACGAGCAACCGCTCGCGGTGTATCTTCCTTTTGCATAAACAGGTGCCTTAAAAAGTAGAAAAAAGTATAATTTAAAGTCTATTTGTAACTGACTGGCGATTTTTAACAAAACAATATGATGAGCGATCCTAAAAAGCTCTTAATCGGTGCCCATACTTCAGCGCAAGGCGGAGCCTTCCATGCTATTCTAGAAGGTCAAGAAATAGGAGCTACAACCGTACAGTTATTCACACGCAATCAAAAGCGTTGGGAATCTCCTCCTCTTTCAGAAGAAGAAAAGCAACTCTTCAAACAAGCTGTGGCTGAATCGGGGATGCGCAACATCATGAGTCATGATAGCTACTTGATCAATTTAGGCTCGCCCGATCCTGAAGGACTCCAGAAAAGTAGAAACGCCTTCAGAAAAGAAATAGAGCGCTGTCAACAACTCGAGATCACCTTTCTCAATTTTCATCCGGGAGCCGCTTTAGAGTCCTCTATAGAATCCTGTCTTGATCGCATCGTTGAGAGTTTACTCCAACTAGAAGACATGATCGATCGAGGTTCAACTCGACTCTTATTAGAAACAACGGCAGGACAGGGCTCATCCGTTGGTCATTGCTTTGAGCACCTAGCCTATATCCTGGAAAGAACCCATTTAAAAATTCCCCTGGGCGTGTGCATTGATACCTGCCACATCTTTTCCGCAGGCTATGACATCCGCACAAAAGAAGCGTGGGAACAAACCCTATCTTCCTTTGATCGGATCATTGGCCTCTCTCATCTCTTTGCTTTTCATGTGAATGATTCCATGAAACCTTTTGGTGCGCGCAAAGATAGGCACGCTCCTCTAGGTAAAGGAGAGATCGGCATGGAATGTTTTCGCATCATGATGACAGACCCTCGATTACGCGACATTCCCAAATACCTAGAAACACCTGATGGACCTCCTCTATGGAGAGAGGAAATTGCACTTTTACGTCACTTGGCAGGAACAACATGAAACATACTAAAATCAAACGCTTACAATCTTCTGATCTCGGTAAAACTGTCACTTTATGTGGATGGATTCGCACGGTTCGCGGACAAAAAAACTTCTCATTCATAGAAATCAATGACGGTTCCACATTATCCAATCTCCAACTCGTCGTGGATGAATCGATGCCTGATTATCATTCCATCATGAAACAGCTTTCTACAGGAGCATCGATTGCTGCCATGGGAGAGCTGATCCAAAGTCCAGGCCAAAAACAAAAATGGGAACTCAAGGTCACAGAAATCCAGATTTTTGGGACATGCCCTGAGGAATATCCTCTGCAAAAAAAGCGACATTCCTTTGAATTTTTACGTGAGATTGCACATCTCAGACCCCGCACCAACACGCAAGGTGCCGTCATCCGCGTGCGCAATGCGCTTGCCTTTGCAACACACCTATTCTTTCAAGAAAGAGACTTTGTCTACGTTCATACCCCTATCATCACAGCCGCAGATGCTGAAGGAGCGGGCGAGCAGTTTCTCGTCACAACGTTGGATGTCAATAAACCACCCCGTCATTCTGATGGCACAATCGACTTTTCCAAGGATTTCTTCAGCCGCCCCACTTACTTGACAGTATCGGGACAGCTCAATGGCGAGACCTATGCCTGCGCGCTTTCAGACATCTACACCTTTGGTCCCACCTTCCGCGCAGAAAACTCCAACACCTCGCGCCATTTAGCAGAGTTCTGGATGATCGAGCCTGAGATGGCCTTTGCTGATCTCAAAGACAACATGGCATGCGCTGAAGACTATTTAAAATTCGTCGTGCGTTACGTACTCGAACATTGCGCTGAAGACATGGAATTCTTCGACGCCTTCATTGAAAAAGGGATCATCGAACGATTAAAACAAGTGACAGATACACCTTTTGCTCATATGACCTACACAGAAGGAGTAGAGATCCTCAAAAAATCAGGTAAAAAATTCAACTTCTCGGTGGAATGGGGCAAAGATCTGCAATCAGAGCATGAGCGGTATCTCGCTGAAGAGTACTGTAAAAAACCGGTGATCCTCACCGACTACCCCGCAAAAATTAAAGCCTTCTACATGCGCGCTAATGGCGATGGTAAAACAGTAGCTGCTATGGACGTACTGGTTCCCAAAATTGGAGAACTCATTGGAGGCAGTCAACGTGAAGAACGCATTGACCTTCTAGAGATAAAAATTAAAGAGTTTGGCTTCAAGCCAGAGGATTACTGGTGGTACACTCAGTTACGCAAATACGGCACCGTGCCCCATGCTGGATTTGGCGCTGGATTTGAACGCCTTGTCTTGTTTGCGACAGGAATGGAAAACATCCGCGATGTCATCCCCTTCCCTCGCTTCCCAGGCCACGCCGACTTCTAATAGAAACACTTAAACTCGACTTTGTACAATTTTTACCCGAGCGCCTCGGTCCATTTGTTTTCTGAGGGAGCAATTGGGCTAAAAATTGTACAAAGTCGAGTTAAAGGCTCGCCCCTAAGTTTGGCTAAAATAAATATTTTATAAAAGTTTTTGTTAAGCTGTACTAGTAGACTCGAGATGACGAAATTTTTAGATACTCCAAAACGTTGGTACCCCGGTGGTCTCATTCTTAATCAGTTTTTCTAGAGCCTGCACGTAATCAATGTCATCAGTATCGATCCATATGTTGTGATGTAATGCCCGGAGACAGACAATCTCAATGTTATTAAATTCTTCAAGGGAGATACCAATAGACGTAGCAAACGCCTCGGTAAATTGCTCCTTTTCGGTCCATTTTATCGATAACAATAGGAGCGCTCTTATTAAATAAAATGGTTCATATTTCGTTAATTCTTGGGATTCTGACATTCTCTGTAGATAAATGTATGTGACTACCAAAATATTGGGATCATTCTTAGATAAGATCTCGGGTAAATCTTGAATGAGCAAGCGTATCTTGCTTTTTTGTTCCTGTGATACAGTTGTAAATTTTTCTAACGCTTCTCCAAACGCTCTTGCCATGTAATCAATTTGCCTCGGCCCTTCTGTTTTTAATGGCTCGTCGCTCGCTGCAATCTCACCGCTGTCGTTTTGGGCCGCCTCTACGGGTGGATAAAAATGCGAATAGCACCATGAGATAACTGCATTGATTGTGCTAATGAGCCCGGAATACCATGAGTCTTCCGTTATCGTGACTTCATGGCCCCCTATTCTGGAAATATTAACGTCCGCCGTGGCACGTGCTGCTGATTCCTGATATTTTACTATGCTTAAATTAGTATATATAGCCACAACACCATCCTCTTAATATCATTATTATACATTAATTTTTAATATTATTAAACAAAGATTTTTTTATTTGTTGGAGCAAATTAAAATGGTTCCGCTTTTTGATATAGGTCGCCTTGTACCAATAACTTAAGGTTCGAGGTGAAAAAAGTAGAGATGCTTTACATATTGAGAACTAAAGAATTTAGAGAGATTGGACGTCTTAAATCAGTGGTAACGAGGTCAGAGGAGTAGATTCGGGTAGCAGAAGTGAGTCGACTTGAATAAAGTCGCCGAGACGATACAAAAAAAATTGGCAGAAAAGATTTGGTTTTAACGGGTAAATAAGGTTACGCAAGAGGTCTACTCATCATCCATCCAATCCATAACTTTAGCCACTCTTAGTTTGAATGCCAAAGGGGTGGTTACGTCGCGTTTGGGATAATATTCCAGCTCCTAATCCAATGAGCATGGCGAGGGTTGCTAGAACAATTCCGACGTAGGGGATGGAAGTTAAACTAAAATAAACAATCAACCCTAGCAAGAGAGTAGGAACTCTGTTGCGCGTTAAGCGCAATTTCCTGAATCCCCAGTTGGATATCCAAAAAATCGTGTAGATTTTGGCTGTATATAATCCAATGATATTGGCTGCGATGAGTGTCAAGGCGAAGGGAACTCCCAAAATAGTCATTAGCATGATCAATGAAATCAAGGGTAGTATGATCAACATCACGATCCCACAACCTAAACATTTAAGAGGTATTTCTTTTAGAGTTTCTTGTGCCATCTCGAGAGTTTTTGGGAAAAATTTGATGAGGATCACACCTATAGTAAAGGTGTAAATAAAATTCATCAGGATCGCGAGCACTTTGGATCCAAATAGCAACTTTTGGATCCATGTGCCTTTCACAAGCTCATGCACAAAGGATGGGTGTTGAACAACCTTTCCTTGAATGCGAGCCCCTTGATCAATCCACGCAGCTGAATTGCTGCGATAATCCACCTCACCGCCAATGTTAGCGCGCGAGGTAATGCGCAAATGCCCAATATATCCTTGCAGTGAGTTATTGATGGTAGCGGACACTCTTAAGTTAGAGGCGATTGCGGTTACATTCGATCCAATCGTTGAGGCTATGTCACCATTGCCTGTTATCAGCACCACATTTCCGCCAATATTCGCGTAAGGCAGCAGCTGAATATTTCCCCCTATACCCGTGACACTATGACCTATTTTTCCATTGATTAAGATCTGCCCAGCTACAGCGCGTACACTGCGAGAAATTTGACCGGAAATATCGACGCTTCCACCACTGGCAAGTACATCACCATTGACAACTCCATCGATGATCAATTGCTCTGCAAAGACGTAAACATCCCCATTAACAGTTCCTGAAATCTCAACACTAGATCCCCAAGCGAAAAAATCTCCCTCATGAATCGTGCCATAAGGCAGAACAACTACATGAGCGGCTTCTGCTTTGGTCTCTTCTCCACATACAAAACACGAGTGGATCAGAGCAAAGAAAAGAACTGCAAACCGAATCAAACGCACTGAACTACCCTCTTTTGCTTATGGCGAAATGTACACACATAATTTTGCACTTTTTCTTCGATGAGCCTTTCAGCCTGATCCATCTGAGCTACGTGTTTTACCTGACTATTCACGATCATCTCACCCAATTCATCGACATTGAATAACGTCAATAAAGGATGGCGAGCTAGTCTGGGATCCACATTCCTTGGGACTCCCAAATCAAAAATGACTCGTGTGTTGGCAACAGAGAGATCTTGGGGTTTAAGCAGAAAATTAGAAGCATTTGTCCCTGCAATGACCACATCAAATTCATCCCAAGTACGCAGATGTTCAGAAAACAGTTGCGACCAATCGATCAATTGAAGCTGATGTTGCCTAGCAAAAGATTGAGCGGAAGTTAAAGAGCGTGTACATAACGTGATCTGTTGAATACCCTTAGATTTAAAGTGCCCCATCACCTTACGGTTCACTTCAGAATTGCCAATGAATAAAATCTGTCGATTAGAAAGATCGGGACATAAATGAGAACTTAGCGCGTGTACCATTTTAGGAAGGGTCATGTTTCCACAGGGAAGTTGAGAACGTACAAGCTTACCCATCTGCAAGCTCTTTTGGAAGAGAAAATGCATGCAACTGGGCAAAGAATAATGCAAGCAGGTTTGTTCATAGGATAACTTCACTTGCCGCTGAATTTCTGATTCTGCAACGATCATGCTGTCCAAACCGGCTGTTACCTTGGCTAAATGAGAAAAACAATCGCAGCCAAAATAAGCATACAGCTTATGTTCAAAAGGGGTCTCGATTTCTTCTCTCAACGCGTGGAGTAAAAGACTATGGGCCGCAGCCAAATCATCAGCGCTAAAATAAATTTCTGTGCGATTACAAGTCATCAGTAAAACGCAAGAAAGTTGTTCGGCAAGCAAAGAGTCAAGCCTCAGCTTGCGATAACACGCTTTTGCCAACATTTCCCTATACACAAGATCTGCAGACTTATGATTGATTCCTAGTACCCCAAAACGCATAACCACCTTTAGCATCAAGTGGTTTTTATAAACTGAAAAGGGATTTAATACCAAGTCCTTCAGCATAAGACATCAGCTCCCGCGAAATACGGGAGCTGATGGAAATCTTGTTGAAAGAGGCAATTGCAATACTCCACGCCACAGAAAAATCGCCCTTTTGAGCCATTTTGCCACCCCACCCCCGAGCCCTACTCGCTGGAGTATGTGCTCTCGGGGTGGGGCCGCGGCCGCTTAAGCGGCTGGCAAACTGACTCAAAATCATCGATTTTTCTGGGTCGGGGTCTTGCAATTGCCTCAAAAGTCTGACTTGCTCGAAAATAGAACGCACTTTTCGCAACATCCAGTCGCAGAGAGTTGCTTTCGGTTCATCCGAAGAATTGGGGGCGGAAAGTAAAGAAGGATTAGAGCTATACGAGGCTCCTAGCATCTAGAGGTTGCCGGAAGGTTGTTTGCCGCTAACGGCCAAAACATGATTTGGGGATATGAGTGGTCCTTCTGTATAGTTTATGGTTATTTCAAAGAACGCAATCCGATGGTGGCATAAGATGCCAGTTGGTAGTAAGATGCCAGTTGGTAGGATGAACGGGATGAAAACATGCGATTTGCGCCACCTTCGGATGAACCTTGCTTTTTCTCATCGAGTTTTACATTACTATTTGAATTTAAGTCTTTTAAAAGTTATTTATTTTTATTGATTTATAATAATAAATATTATAAACTATAGATATAGTTATAAAATGGAGGCTTAATATGTCAATGTCTGCTCAAAACCCAATTACTATGAACTGTCTACAACTTACTTGGTATTACAACGATAAGTTTGGAAAGAAAGGTGACACCTATTCTATACTTGCTAGTATCTTCTACAGTATATTTGGTAGCTGTAATGGAAAAAATGAGACAAGAAAGTTAGAAATTCTAGGTAAAATTCAAAAAAAAGAAGAAATTCAAAAATCAGCAGACGTATTAAACCTTATACAAGGACTGAGTACCT
>Ga0206972_1075_pt1 | contig 24258 bp, 23 predicted proteins | sample Alteio_BWOrgHeat_86_FD_152925 | JGI IMG/M metagenome (GOLD analysis project Ga0206972, IMG submission 152925) | Enriched cells from forest soil in Barre Woods Harvard Forest LTER site, Petersham, Massachusetts, United States -... | ecosystem: Environmental > Terrestrial > Soil > Temperate forest >...
ATTATCGATTTTTCTGAGTCGGGGCGTTTGCAATTGTCTCTAACTCTCAGTTATCGCTCCCTTTAGGCTGTGAAGCCACCATATGGATGTAATAATCCATTCTATCTCTGAATGCTCAGTTATGCTTTAAATGCTTTTAAAGCAGCAGCCAAGGTAATCATACACCCGCTTAGATTAAGTGATCTTAGAGATGTGAGTTTTGATAGAGGGTCAAAACCCGCATCTGTGATGTTTTCGCAGAAGCTTAGATCAAGTGAGCTTAAGAGTGTGAGGGGTACTAGATGGGCAAGGCCAGCATCTGTGATGTTTTTGCACTTGCTTAGATTAAGTGAGCTTAAGAGTGTGAGGGTTACTAGATGGGCAAGGCCAGCATCTGTGATGTTCTTGCAATTAGATAGATTGATAGAGGTAATGTGAGTACCACTTGTTTTATCAAGAATGATTTTAAGGTCGCTATCCGATAAATTGGGCAGTCCAGAAAGATCTAGACAGCCGTCGTTGACGCAGTATACATGATGGACGCTTTGTTGAGCAGGAAGAGGAGTTAATATACGTTCGAAAACGGTGCTGGGAATAGTTTTTATGCCAGTAAAAGCTTTTGCGGCATCCAAGGTAATCCCTGAATTATCTAGATTAAGTGATCTTAGAGTTTCTAGATAGGCAAGGCCAGCATCTGTAATCTTATAGCACCCTCTTAGATTCAGTGAGCTTAAGAGTGTGAGTTTTGATAGATGGGCAAGGCCAGCATCTGTAATCTTATAGCACCCTCTTAGATTCAGTGAGCTTAAGAGTGTGAGTTTTGATAGATGGGCAAGGCCAGCATCTGTAATCTTATAGCACCCTCTTAGATTCAGTGAGCTTAAGAGTGTGAGGGTTACTAGATGGGCAAGACTAGCATCTGTGATGTTCTTGCAATTAGATAGATTGATAGAGGTAATGTGAGTACCACTTGTTTTATCAAGAATGATTTTAAGATCGCTATCCGATAAATTGAGCAGTCCAGAAAGATCTAGATAGCCGTCGTTGACGCGGTATAGATGATGGATGCTTTGTTGAGCAGGAAGAGGGTTTAATATACGTTCGACGACAGTGCTAGGAACAGCTTTTATGCCACTTGTTGCATATTTAGGTGTAATTTTTGAAGGGGCAGACACAGGCGCTGGCTGCGCTGTCGGTTGTAAAGTTAAAGGTACTAAGCCGCGTAATGACATTGTTAAATCTCCTGATTTGGATGTTTTTTATTATTTTATCTACAGTTTCATTTTATTTAAATGTTAAAATTTTTTATTATTTATTACTTTGAGTTAAAAAAAATATATAATGAAAAGCGGTCAAAATTTGATTTATGTAAATTTTTTTGGCTCATCCGACAAATGCGTACCTAGATTCATGGAGGCTTATTTCCTTTTTTTACCACCCGCTTCGCTAGAGAGCGCAGAGTTCACAGAGAGCGGCTTCGCCGTCACAAAAGAAAAAGACGGCGAAGCCGCTCTCTGTGAACTCTGCGCTCTCTAGCGAAGCGGGTGGTAAAAAAGAAGTCTTCCAAATACAAGTTTCTCAGTTGATTTATGGGTTAATAGTTGGGTTAGGACTTGTGGGTGAGCTTAATGCCCTTTACCTGCTAGAGGTGCTCATTTGTCGGATGAACCATTTTTTTTGATAGGATGTCGTTCATGATCTCAGACGACGCCGAACGAACAAGATTTGTAATACAACAAACAAGAACAATCGTATCAGGTATAAATTTAGGGCAATCCGAGTTCTCACTGCCAGTTTTTGAATTCATTTGTGTATACGTTAATTTTATTCGTTCGACTTAAGTTGTTGTGTTATTTTAAATTACACTATTAATTATGCTGTTTTGTTTAAAATTAATATTAAATTAAATCGATTAATGTTAATTTAAAGATAGATTTAAAAGACGGCGTGTCCAATGCGGCATTCAATATCTTTGATATTGAGTCCTCCAGCAAAGGAATTCCTAAGGTACCAGCGCTTCTCAGAGAAGCGAAAGATGATGGGTCGTGTTTCATTAACAGCCCGTTGTCCATCAGCTTAGGAAAACACTCTGTCTTGACCTTTCCTCTCATTGTGTCCTATCCGCGAATAGGCAAATGGCTAAAGAGGGAAGGTTTTTTTTTGCTCGCGCAGCTTCTTAAAGTACTCGAGTCTTTTGATCATTTCTCGTTCAAAGCCTCTAGCTACAGGATGATAAAACTCTTGCGGCTCGAGCGCATCGGGAAAGTAGTTTTGTCCTGAAAAAGCTTGGGGTTGATCATGATCATATTGATACCCCTTTCCATAACCCATTTCTTTCATGAATGGAGTGGGTGCATTGAGGATGATAGGAGGAGGGGAATGGAAAGAGGTCTTAGTGGCGATCTCACGCGCTTCACCAAATGCGGTATAGACAGCGTTGCTTTTTGGGGCTAAAGCCAAATAAATCACAGCTTGTGCTAAAGCGAGATCTCCTTCTGGATGTCCGAGTTGTTCAAAGGCGCGCGTCACATTGAGTGTGACATCGAGCGCTTGGGGATCTGCAAGCCCGATATCTTCGATTGCCATTCTGACCAGACGTCTACAAATAAAAGAGGCATCTTCACCCCCTTCTAATATTCTAGCAAGCCAGTAAAGAGAGGCGTTGGGATCTGATCCTCTCACTGATTTATGTAGGGCGGAGATCAAATTATAATGACCATCTGCAGCTTTATCATAAAGAGCATGGCGACGTTGTAATAAATGGCTTAACTGTTCTGGTCCAATTGGTTCAGTAAGGTGTTCGATATTTTCCACCAGATTGAGAAAATGCCTTCCATCTCCTTGTGCACAATCAAAGAGGAATTTTTTCGCTTCTGCTGTTAAGGGAAGCGGATGACACTGTTGTTCATAGCGGGCTAGAATTTTTTCGAGTCCTTCGTTATCAAGTGGTTTAAGGGGTAAAACGCGAAGGCGAGATAAAAGAGCGTCATTTAAAGCAAAAGAGGGGTTTTCTGTGGTTGCGCCTACCAAAACAAATGTGCCTTTTTCAACATAGGGAAGGAAAAGATCTTGTTGAGATTTGTTCAGTCGATGAATTTCATCGAGGAATACGATCACATGGCGCTGAAAAAGAGGATGTTGTTCAATATCAGCAATCAGTTTTCTAAAATCTGCTACCCCTTGAAAGTGGGCGCCTAAGTTGATGAATCTAGCGTCAAAAGCCTTGGCATAAAGACTTGCAATTGTTGTTTTGCCACATCCAGGCGGTCCCCAAAGCAATAAAGAGGTTGGAATTCCTTTCTTAACGAGTTGGGTGATGGGACCCATCTCATCTAATAGATGGGGTTGTCCTGCTACTTCATCTAATTGTTTAGGCCGTAATCTTTCTGCTAAAGGTATACTCATAGTAACCAGCATAAGGTTTTAATAGAAATTTCCTCAATATCTTATTTCAATAACAATCAATCATTTGTAATTATTTTTTGAATTTATTAATTTACTTTTATTGGTCTGAAAGTAATTATAAAGGTAAGGGCAAAGGGGATGTTTTTAGCTTTGCTTATTCAATCAAGGGAGAGATGTATGAAAGAACAAAAAAAACCAAATCAACCAATTAATCCAAGTCAGCCAAAACAGCCAATGCAACAACCAAAAGGTCCTGCTCAAGAGCCACGACGCGAACATCCACAGAACCCACAAAAAAAATGGCAAGGCCAATAATCTTGTCTTATAAGACAATTCGAGCAAACGCTTAAGTTTGCTCGAATCAATTTATAGAGTCAATTACGCTGGATCTAAGAATTGTTGATGAGAAGACAACCAATCGATGACTCGATCAGAGTCATAGATAGCTTCGCCGTCGACAATGAGACAAGGAACAGCTACTCTTCCACCTAATTTTCTCAATTCATTCTTCGCATCGGGATTATCGATGTTTTTCATGGGAACTGTCTTCTTAATGGAATCAAGATAATCCATGACCTCTTCACAATACGGACAGTAAGTGGCGTAATAAAGCATGATAACAGGCTTTTGCTGTGTGGCTACTGTTTGAACAGGCGGGGATGAAGAAAATCCCGCACAAGATAAAATTAGTGCACTAAGAACGATAAATAATCTCATGGCTACCTTCCAAGTTAAAAATTATTGTATATAGTATCAGAACATTATTTGCACCTTGGGGGTTGAAGAAAATCGCCTATCACAGGTAGGATTAAATTTGATCTTTTTTGGAGGTCAGAGTGGATAGAAAACAGTGGATTGGGATTGTTGTTGGATTGTTATTCAGTTGTTCAGCACTGCAGTCGGTATATAGTGGAGAAGCGTTTATGAAATTTAGTGAGCCATCGAAACCATTGGCATTCGAGGAAGGAAAAACTTATTCTGCTGTGATTACCACCTCTAAAGGGGATATTACCTGTGAGCTTTATCCTAAAGTCGCGCCTTTGTCTGTGACCAATTTCATCCAATTAGCTGAAGGTGGATTTTACGACGGTCTTATTTTTCATCGAGTGGTCCCCAATTTTGTGATTCAAGGAGGAGATCCTGATGGAACTGGCCGAGGAGGTCCTGGGTATACAATCGCCTCTGAAATCAAGTTGCCTCATCTTAAAGGTGCTTTGGCTTGGGCTCGACTGCCCGATCATGTGAATCCTCAAAAGAAGTCAAGTGGCTCTCAATTTTACATCACCCTTGAAAATATTCCTTATTTAGATGGTGAGTATACTGTATTTGGACAAATGACGACTGGAGCAGATATCATCAAAACTATTGAACAAGGCGATGTAATTAAAAAGATTAAAATTGTCGTTAAGTAAGCTGACAATTCCTTGTTTTTAATAAAAACCATGAATTAAATTCGTGGTTTTTTGTTTTAACCATCTATGTATTAACATCTTGTAATGTGATTTCTTGTTTTTCAAATTTATTTCAACTTCAATTTCAACTTAAAACACTCATAATTAAATTTTAAAAAAATAAAAAAAAATTTCATTTATTAAAAATGCCCTCAGAATATATCTAAGAACATTTTTTTTAAATATTAAATTAATATGAAAACAAACAATATTGTAAATTTTTTTTCAAATTAATTAGTTTTTTTGTATATTCAGAATTAGAGGATGAGAAATGATTATCAGGTTTCCTCAATAAAGAGTAAATAACCTGACTTCTTTATCCCAATTAGGAGGAATTATGGCAAAAAAAAGATCAACTGCTAAAAAAACAACTCGTCGCAAAACTAAAACTGTGAAAAGAAAAACTACTGCGAAAAAACGCAAAACTGCTCGCCGAAGTGCAAAAAGAGCATCTGCTCGCAAATAAGCCCTGATTTCCGTACAGCGCTAGTTGTATAGAAAATCAATAGTAAGAGTTATCGAGCAAGTACAGGGCTTGCTCGATTTTTTTTATGTCCTTGGCACTCGGGTACAAATTGTACAAAGTCGAGCTTAGGTATTAAGGAATAAGGATTTTTGTTTCATTTTCCCGAAGATCCATTGTGCAATGCACAGTCCAATGACAAAACCCGCAATGACATCACCGAAGTAGTGAGCAAGCAAGACCACACGGCTCAAGGATAAGATCATCCCTATGGTACAGATAAGAGAGAGCCAAGAAGGATAAAATGCACTTAAGGCTCCACAAATCGCTCCAGCGGTACAAGCATGACCTGATGGAAAGGAAAGGTAAGCTTGAGCTGTGGCAAAAAAAGTGAACCCATAGATATGTTGCTCAAATAACAATTCTGGTCGAGCTCTACCTGATAGCCGTTTGATTAGACCAATCACTAGATTCGACAAGGGAATGCTCAGCATGATGACCATCGCTTGATGGGCTAACTTGGGTTTTTTATAGTAAAAACGTAGGAGACAGAAGGCAAGCGGCCAGAGGATATAATGATACGCTGGATCGATCAATTCTGTAAGGACACGTGCAAAAAAATAGATAGTGGCAGATGGATTCCTAAAATACTCAGCCAAAGGAATATCAATAAAGAAATAGCTGAAGACAATCAAAGAAAGTGCAGCCAGGACAAGAATGCCGAAGTGATTTAAAAAAAAGGTCTCTCGCAATTTTGTGCGAAAATCGATTAACATAAGAGTCACGTCCTTAAAAACTTTTGGCAAAAATGCGATGATCATTTAGACCATGCATTAAGTCAAGCCTAATAGGGACAAAGTTTTGCAATTGCCTCTATAATCATCGCACTTTTGACATGAGTTTTTTAAGGACGTACACGAGATATGGATACTCAATTATATCTTATTAGGCATGGTGAGACCGATTGGAATGCTGAGAGACGCATTCAAGGATCGATCGATCGCCCTTTAAATGCTTTAGGAAGAGCTCAAGCAGAAACACTTGCCGCTCAATTTGCTCATGTATCCCTGTCAGCTATCTATTCTTCTCCCTTGCTACGCGCTAAGGAAACAGCTGATATCATCAATCAACATCACTCATGTAGGATTAGCTTACATGCGGCTCTTAAAGAGGGGTGTTTTGGCTCTGCAGAAGGAATGACGTGGTCTAGCTTTCAAGAAGTGTATCAAAGTCAGTTAAGTCACGTGCATTCTCTATCGCGTGAGCTTCGCGTGCATCATAAGATTCCGGAAGATAGCGAAAGCCATCATGAGGTAGCTGTCCGTGCTTTAACGGTAGTAGATCAGGCTGTGAAAGAGCATCCTGGTGGTTCTATCTTAATTGTTTGTCATGGCTGGGTGATCCGGTCTCTTCTCATCAAGTGCTTGGATGTAGACGATCTTAAAGTCTCAGTATCGAATTGTGGCTATGTTCGCTTGGTGGCTCGAGAGAACGGCTTTGATTTGCTGGAATCCTCCGGAGTGGAATTCTAAGCAAGCACTTTATTTTTTAAAAAAAATAGTTTAAATGTTGTATACTGAGACTAAGATGAAGAGGGGATGGCCAGTATGCATATCGTGATTGAAGATGAAACTGTACGTTCGAATATTCAATCCTTCATAGAAATCCTAAAAAGAGCAGAAGCTAGACGAGAGCGAAATGGTGCTTCGTTAATTGAAAAGAGCCACAAAGTCTTTATTCATCGCATCACAGGAAAATTGATCTTTAGCGATCTATTTAAAGATCATTTGCAACTCCAAGACAAAGAATGGAAGACCATTTCTCTAGATTATTATTATGACTCTCAAACTGAGAGCTTTCAAGCTGTAGCGTATGATGGAAGTAATCAATTAGGCGCTTTTGAACTCGACGATTTAAAACCATTGGCTTGCAAAATCTTAAAGCAGACAGTGACCTTATTGAATGAAATGTCGTCTTTATTAAAAGGCCCTGGTAGCGATTTAGTCACAAAAATTAAGGCGATTTGCAAATTATCTATCGATGGTGGAAATCGTCAAAAAGACAAGAATGTCATCTTTTCTACATGGCATTCCTTAGATCGACTCGGAGCCGAAAAACTCTTAAGTAACAAGCCTGTCGGGAGTTATTTTTTTCGCGAGGACCCTTTTGCAAAAATTCTAGAAGCTCAGCTCGGGAAACAATTCGAGCAAGAGGTAAGATGTGTCACCCTTACTATTCTAAGCGATGAAAAAAAGGTTTCTGACTTCACTATCGTCCATATGAATCATTGCTGGACACTTTACGAAGACTGCTTATTTTGCAACGGAAGGGTATTTGATCGGATCGAAGATCTCTTACAAACCTGTTTCCCCGGTGATCTTAAGTATCCACTCTATCAACGTTAAAGCACATATCTGTAAAACCTTAAGATTGGTTTAGGGGTGCAGGCTTCGATGTCAAAGTGCCATCCTTTCGTATGCATTAATCCCTTATGAAGGGTGTATCTTAGCATAGAGAACACTCCTGCAATGCCGAATAGGACGAGAGGAAGGAGGAAGGGAATACCTCCTAAAGGAAGACTTATGGCTATTAGGGTAATAATTACAGCAATGATGCCTATTGTATGAATGAGATACGACTTCTGAGATTGCGTTTTAATCGACTGTAATAACTCGTGTCCTTTGTTCATCATCTCTTGAGAGTGGGGTGCTTCCTGAACCAATCGAGGAAGGATTTCCCTAATTTCTTTGGCCGTTGTTGGATAAACGCGCCTGATGAGTTCTCGATTTTGAACATCAAGAGCATTCTGCATTAATCGCGTTTTGCAGATGGATTGCTCTTCGGGAGAAAAACTCGCTAATTGTGTTCTGACATATCCGTCGATTACCTCTACTTGTTTAGGCTCGAGCTGGCAATACTTTTTAGAAAGGGTTTCTAAGCGTTGAACGACTAAACGGTCTTCTATGCGCTGACGCCATGTATTAAATCTCGTTTTTTCTTCTGCATGAACGAGTTTATAAGGGTTAGTTGGATCCATGAAAACGTGCACTTCACGACATAGCTCTTTGTATTCGTCTGAGGTCAAAACGGATTGGTAAAGAGCGGGAGTTTTTAACTGGGCTATAAGGTGATTTTTTAAGTATTCACCTTCGCCTTTCAGCTGTCTTAATCGATCGATTTCCTCAAGTCCTAAGCGATTGATCATGCGCCTTGAGCGATTGATATTAATTCCTTCAATGACCCCTTCAATTGTGCACATGGGAATCTCGATGATGGGAAAAAATCTATTGACGATGTTGGCAAAGGGGGATGTAGTGTAATTTTTAAGCTTCTTTAGAAAAGAAAAAAATTGAGTTGCTATTCCAATAGCTGCAAAACAAGCAGAAGTTAAATTAAGAGGAGCTTCTACGAGTCGAAGCCCGTTATCAAGCAGTCCTTCACTATCTCTAAGTCGCTTTGAAGTGATGATATCTTTACAGCTAGCGATGAAGTCCTGATGAATAAAAAAAAGATTAATTGCGCCTGGCAAATTAGTCCAACCAGGACCCAAATTGGGAGGTGTAAATTCATTTAAATTTGAACTAACCTTGACTGGTGCAATTGTCATTAATTTGCCGTTTTATTTGAAGTTGATTTTATCATGATCAACATTTAAATAAGACAGAAATTACTGTTTTAATTGAATGATATAAAGCTTAATAGGGGAGTAAAATTTTTCTTGGAAATAGTCAAAATTTTATGAATGATTGGGAAATTGATCGGAGCAGAGGGATTTGAACCCCCGACCCACTGCTCCCAAAGCAGTTGCGCTAGCCAAACTGCGCTATGCTCCGATTAAAAGAATCCGGAGTTTAATTAATTCTTCTCATTTTCGACAAGGAGTTTTATTTTTTCCCTTCGATTTGCTCGACCAAACGGTGAATGGCCTCAGCAGATTGTTCTACAAGCAGCGACAGAATATCATGCGCTGGAAGATTAGAGGCAAATGAGTAGCCTTGACCTGCCCAAAGAGCCATTAAATCGGGGCATTGATTATTCGAAGCTGCAAGGCGAATATCTTCTGTTAAAAAGTGTTGGTGGGGGAAAGGTGCAATGGCATTTTGTTTGATCTCTTGGGTCAACCGGTTGACAAGCGCTCGCCCTTGTTTGCCAGTAAAACATGAAGTGAGTTGTGTTCTCGTATGATTGGCGTGTAACAAAGCGCGTTTATAAATAGGAGAGGCTCCACTTTCTGCACAAGCAATAAAGGCGGTACCCAATTGTACTCCTTGAGCTCCAACAGAAAGAGCTGCAACGATTCCCTCACCTGTCATGATTCCCCCGGCGGCTAAAATAGGCACACGAATGTGTTGAACTAGCAAGGGGACTAGGGTCAAGGTTGTGAGCGATGAATCTTCGTGTGTATTCAAAAAATGTCCGCGATGACCACCTGCTTCTATCCCTTGAGCTACCATAGCATCTACTCCGCTTTTCTCAAGTAATAGCGCTTCTTCTAAGCTTGTAGCTGTACCGATTACAAGTGTCTGTTGCTTTTTTAGCTGTTGAATGTAGGGAAGTGGGGGAATGCCAAACGTGAAACTAAACACAGGGATTTTTTCTTCTTTAACCACTTCAAATTGCTCTTTAAAAGAAGGAAGGGAACGAGAGGGAAGAGAAGCAACAGGAAGGCCTAGTTCTTTTCTATACTTATTGAGAAATTTGTGCATCTGAGTGATTTTCTTCTTATCGGTTTCTTCTAAAGAAGGTGCAAAGAGGTTCACTGCAAAGGGTTGCTCGGTCAAACTGCGTATGTCTCGAATAGCTATTCGAATCTCTTCTGGATCTAGGTATCCCGCAGCAAAAGAACCAAGACCTCCACTATTTGAAATGGCCGCTACAAGACTTGGTGTTGTGATGTTTGCCATGGGAGCTTGGACAATAGGGAAACGAATACCTAAGAGCTTAGCGATTTTATTTTCATTCCACATCATACCCTCAAAAATAGCTTGTTGAGATCCAAATGCACATGGTATGTCAAAATGGATATAGTTTAAACTCTAGCGTTTGGTATACTATGCTGGCTTAGGTTTTGCGAATTTTAACTCTGCGAGACAAAGTCGTAGCCAGTCAAATTCGCAAAAACTTAAGTCAGCGCAGTATAATGTTATTGAACTGTTGAGGTCACATGCCTACATTCCACCATTTAAAGTCCGTGATTCGATTAAATGAACTTGCTGAAGAACCTGTAGATTTGACATTGGATAATACTCTCAATCCCAAACGAATCGAAACGATGCATGTTGAAGCTTTAGGGCTTAAGTTGTTTTTTGGAACGGAAAGGGTTTCAGAAATCACCTTGAATGCTCTATACGATCTTGCTATAGAGACCGATGTCGTAAAAAAAATGAGTGACATGCAATCGGGTAAGGTGATCAATCTCATTGAAGGCTATGAGAGTGAAAACAGAGCTGTATTGCATACAGCCATGCGCGATATTTTTGATAACAGAAACACAGCACAAGAAGCTAACGAAGCTACGGAATTAGCGTATAAAGAACTCGAAAAGCTCAAGCATTTCCTTAAAAATTTAGAAAAAACGGATCGCTTTACTGATATGGTTCAGATCGGGATAGGCGGTTCGGACTTAGGTCCAAAAGCAGTTTATTTAGCTTTGGAAGCTTTTCATAAACCCCATCGACGCGTTCACTTTCTGTCTAATGTGGATCCCGATGATGGCGCTCAAATTTTTCGTCATCTCGATCTAGAAAAAACTCTCGTTGTCGTAGTATCTAAATCGGGCACAACACTTGAAACCTTAACTAATGAAGCCTTGGTAAAAGAGAAATTCAAAAAAGCAGGGCTCAATCCCAAAGATCATTTTCTCGCTGTGACGGGCAAAGATAGTCCTATGGACGACCCAACCAACTATCTGGCTTCTTTTTACATTTGGGATTACATCGGAGGGCGCTATTCGGTGACTTCCATGGTAGGAGGCGTTGCGATAGCATTCGCTTTGGGAATGGATCGATTTTTAGAGTTCTTGCGCGGGGCTAATGCGATGGACAAACACGTATTAAACAAAGATCCCCGTTCTAATTTGCCTCTTCTTTCAGCTTTACTGGGAATTTGGAATCGCAATTTTCTAGGATTACCTACTGTAGCGATCATTCCTTACTCACAAGCTCTTTCTCGCTTTCCTGCTCATTTACAACAGCTCGATATGGAATCCAACGGTAAAAGGATTGATAAGCGAGGTCGGCCTGTTGATTTTGATACAGGGCCCATTATTTGGGGAGAACCAGGTACCAATGGACAGCATTCGTTTTATCAATGTATCCATCAAGGAACGACAGTTGTGCCTTTGGAATTCATCGGTTTTAAACAGAGTCAATACAAAGAAGACGTGGTCTTCCACGATACAACCTGTCAGGAAAAGCTTTTGGCGAATTTATTTGCTCAGTCGATTGCTCTTGCTGCGGGACAAGCAAGTGACAATCCTAATAAGTGTTTTCCAGGAAATCGACCCAACCGCATTTTATTAGGGAATCAACTCGATCCCTATACCATGGGCGCTATCTTAGCATTCTACGAACATAAAGTGGTTTTCCAAGGGTTCATGTGGAATATTAACTCGTTTGATCAAGAGGGAGTTCAACTCGGTAAAAAACTAGCTTTAAAAATTGTTGAGCAATTTGCCTCGAAAAAGCAGGGTAAAGGGCTCGATACGAAATCGTTCCCTTTAGGGGCAGCTTACCTACGTCATTTAGAGTAAAACTATGTTGGTAGCCAGCATCAGAAATTTAGCGGATGTAGAACAAGCTCTTCCTCTTTCTGATGTGATAGAACTTCGACTGGATCTCTTTCCCTCGATCGACCTAGAAGCTATTGAAGCTATTGTTCAACAAACCACGAGCCTTTTTACTGTTCATCACCATTCTGATGAGATCTTGATAGCACAACTTTTTCATCTTAAACCCCACTTTTTCGATCTCGATTATCGTACCCCTCCCTCTTTTCTTCAGCGGATGTCACATCTACACCCCGACGTAAAAATTATTCTTTCCTATCACAATTGGGAGGAGACGCCAGTGGATCTTCTTCACTTGTTATCCACTATGCAATCTCCCTATGCGTATGCCTATAAGATAGCAACTACGGCAAACTCGATACTCGATTCCCTGAGGATGCTCCACTTCTTGAAAGAGCACGCAGAGCAACATCGCCTGATTGGGTTGTGCATGGGAGAAAAAGGGGAGATCACCCGTATCTTAAGCCCCATTTTCGGCTCGATGATGACCTATGGAGCCATAAACTCCCATTCTACGACAGCTAGTGGTCAATTAACACTTTTGGACATGATCGCCCTTTATCACCATCGCTCTTTAAATCATGAAACCCGGATCTACGGTTTGATTGGTCATCCTATTTTATATAGTAAAGGGCATCTGGTTCATAACGCTGCCATGAAAGATCTCTCTTATAATGGCGTCTACGTTAAAATGGCCGTGCTAGCTGATGAACTTCCCGAGGTCCTGCGTTACGCAAGAATTCTTGGCATACGGGGATTGAGCGTGACGATGCCGTTGAAAGAAGCTGTTCTATCCTATCTCGACGCCATTGAACCTCAGGCAGAAAAAATGGGCGCGGTGAATACGCTGACAATCGATGATCAAGAAATAAGCGGTTTTAACACAGATGGTCCAGCTGCTGTAGCTGTGCTTGAGAAAATCACCTCTTTACAGGACAAGAAAGTGGTGATTCTTGGAGCTGGAGGGGTGGCCAAAGCGATTGCCTATAGTCTCTCTCAACGGGGCGCTCGTTTGCTAATCTTTAACCGCACAGCTCGTCATGCACAACTTCTCGCTCAACAGGTGGGAGGAGATGGATTTGAGCTCGATCAATTGGATTCTGTCTTAACTCAGCAAGGTTTTGATATCCTCATTCATTGTTCTCCACAGGATCCTGTCATTGAGGCTCATCACTTTGATCCTTCAAGCATTGTCATGGATGTGCGGATGCATTCCACTGTTTTTCTGCAACAAGCTGCCAAGCAAGGGGCGCAGATTGTCCATGGTCATGCATTGTTCATTGAACAAGCGATTTATCAAGAAGAAATCTGGTTTAATAGATCAAAGTAAAAATTTTAATATGTATAAGTATTTGTTGAATTAGAGTATAATCGTGCACTCAATAGGAGGCCGATCTGATGTCTTTACCATTAAGTCCACTTCACCTAACTGGATCTTCTTCTCAAACAAATCAAACTAAAGTTTTTGCTACTCCTGATTTGCTTAAACATATTTTTTCATTTCTGCCACCCACTCCCACATTGGCTTTAGCAAGACGCGTTTGTAGAAATTGGAATACTATCCCTTATAAAGAGCATCTCGACTGTACTATCTTAGGAGAGATGTCAGATGATCGATTCAAAACCATTATCGAGGGGCTTACCCATCATGCGCCAGGTTTGCTAGATCGTCGCATAGCCCTTAAGTCAATTGATTTATCAGGTTGTAAGAAGATTACCAATAAAAGCCTTGAGTATATTGCCCTTAAGACTTACTCCCTTGGCGAATTAAATGTAACAGGATGCGCTAAGATTACAGATAAAGGGCTTGAACATCTGAAACAAACGCGAATTAAAAGTTTGAATCTTGCCGGCTGCAACAAGATAACGGATCAAGGGCTCTTTCATCTCTCCGAAATGAAATTTCTTACTGCATTGAATTTGTCAATGTGTAACCAGTTCACCGAAGCGGGAATAAAAAATCTTGTGAGCCTATCGATTGAATCGCTCAATCTTACAAGATGTTTACAACTCTCTCTTGCTTATTTTCAGCAGCTTGCTAACTTTTCCACCCTTACTTCTTTGAATTTAACAGGATGCAATCAGCTGAAAGATGAGGAGTTAGCAGCTCTTAGTAAGCTCAGATCGCTTAATTTTCTTAATCTTCAATGGTGTACGGGCATTACAGGAGAGGGATTTCGAAATTTAAAAGTCCCTCTCAAATCGTTAAATCTAAGAGAGTGTACCGGAATAAGGAAAAATGGTTGGAAGCATCTTGCTAAGATGCCTCTCGAATCTCTGAGTCTAGCAGATTGTAATCATGTCCAAGATGAAAGTCTTGAACTGCTATCGGATCTGCCCCTGACGATGTTAAATTTAACCATGTGTAAAGACATTTCCAATATAGGGATAAAACATCTCGTTCGTATCAAGGGGCTTCAATCGTTAATCTTGACAGGGTGCGAACTTGCCGATGAAGACCTTGAAGATCTTGGCAGGATGACGTCGTTAAAGACACTCATTCTCCATTGGTGTGTCAACATTACTAACCGCGGTCTTTCTTATCTTACTTCTTTAAATCTTGAGCATTTAAATTTAGCCTTTTGTAGACACATTACAGTAGAAGGGCTAGCCTATCTTGATCACATGCCTCTTACCCATTTGGATCTCGTTAAGTGCTCTGAGATCTGCCATGAGGGATTAGCAGCTTTTAAAGCGGGGTTAAGCATTCACGGAACCCATCGAGAAAAAATCGATTATTTTGTCTATGTTTTAGCCCAACATCCCAAGGGAGGAGATAGATGGGGAGAGTATAATCGTTACAAAGATTTAGATCGTCTAAAACTAGCTGTAGCGTTAGCTAAATTGCCTGAACATTCTTTTTCATTGATCTTAGTCAGCATGCTTAACCTCATCGATAGAGAACAGCATTCCGAATTTTCCCCTGAAAATCAAGAGGAAATAGAGGAATTACTAGCTAAGGCACCCGAGCACGTACGCCATCAGCTCGATGAGCAAGTATACGTACATGCTCCTGATCCCAAAGGAGGAGATCGATGGGGAGAATTCCACCGTTTTGACAATCGATCTGTCTTAAGATTAGCAGTGATGACAGTGCTCAAAAACGAGGTATTGCCATGCTTTTTACTTCATCCCAAAGGAAACCTCAAGATTATGATCTAAAGGGCAATTGCCTCTAAAATCCTTCACAATCGGTGGTTAAACTTACAGGGGTAAAAGTCATAGGTGGGGGGAAAATAGCACCGAGGATGGGAGCATTTACAGTGAGTGTTCCTTTGTTGCTATTGTCTATGTTAAAATAGAAGGGATTGCTGGAAGCATTCCATATAACATATCCTGAAGCTGTTGAAGGAACTACTACGGTGTTGTTCAATAGGTTTAAGCAACAAGTTCCCCCATTGAGTTCATTATAACATAGAATCCCGAAACTAGGTGATCCCTGAGTTAAGGAGATAGCATTATCAGTAATGTTAATAGATTGTGATCCAGTAGTTCCAAAAGTGGCAAAAATGAACGCACCTGATTGATTGGTGTTGCCTATGACGGTATTGTGGGTAAGTGAGTAGCTCAAGTGATTAAAAGGAGATACAGCGGTAAATGCTTGTGATAAGCCAGTACTTGCAGTCGTCCCACCAAAAAAATTATGATCCGCTTCCACTGAACCAGCAAAACATCCAAAGATTAAAATGCCGAGAGAGGCGTTTAAATCCCCTCCTAAACAATTGCATCTGGTGATGGTAACGGTTCCAATATCTACGGCATTAAAAATGAAGACACACTTTCCCGCTTGATAGGTAACAAGGCTATTATCCGTAATTAAAGCATTGGTGATTCCTTCCCCAGCAATAGCGGCATTGTTCATGAGAGCAGGATTAGAAATAATCGTAAAGCCTGATACTTCATTGTTATTGGCTAGTTTTACTACTGTAGTACTTGTAGTATTAATTAGGGTTGGTGTAGTGCAACTTGATGTCAACGGACATAACTGAAAGGCTTCATCCGTTGTACCTAGCAAGCGTTGATTATCTAGTAATTGAAATGAGCCATCATAAGGGCCATCTCCTGGAAAAACATAAATGACATCGCAAGGATTTGACTGGGAAAGTGCAAAGCTGAGATCGCTATAGGGATTGTTCAAGCTGCCATTACCTGGGAGTGTATTGGAATTGTTCACAAAGAGAACTCGTGTTCCATCGGGACAGAGTTCACAGGCTCCATAGCACGTACTGAATAGTGTAAAGATAAGAAGGGGAAGTAGTTGTTTAAACTGTTTAAACATAAATTCCTATGTTAGTGTTGCCATACTATTTGTAAAATCTGAGCAGCTCCTAAGGGAATTGAAACATGGGGAAAATAGGGGATAATCCGAGAAGTGTATTCTTGGATAGGTCGATCTGCTGGAACTGTTGCTTGATAGAGGTACATGTGGGGATTGCCACTTAACTCATGAAGCCGTGACATCTCCTGCTTAATAGGTGTTTTATTGTGCCCATCGGCATAGAGTTCAACTTTGACTGCGTTGGGATCGAGATCATCGAGATAGACCTCCACTTCAAATGCGTATTGATTTCCTTTTTGTTCGGTCTTGATGTTTCCAAAGCGCAAGTTGTCCCAATGGATGCGTAATTCATGCTGCCATTCGACAATGGTTTTGCCAAGTGCTCCTTGATTGGCAGCTCGTTCGAGATAGTTAGTGGCTGCAGGGATGTAATATTGTTCTGTGTACTGGCGTACGGCGCGATCTGCTGAAAATTGAGGGGTTAATTGTGCCATGCTCTCTCGGATACGTGAGACAAATTTGGTGGGAATTCCATTGTGATCGCGCGTGTAAAATTGGGGGATCACTTCTTTCTCGAGAAGTTCGTAGAGTGTATTGGCTTCGATCGCATCCCATTGGGGATCTTCTCCATGTTCTTGAACATCGCCAAGAGCCCATCCTAACTCGGGCTTATAAGCTTCTGCCCACCAACCATCTAGTTCGGATAGGTTCACCCCACCATTTACTAACACTTTCATGCCACTTGTTCCACAAGCTTCCCAAGGTCTCCTTGGGGTATTAATCCATACATCCACTGATTGGACAAGATGTTCTGTCATCAACATGTCGTAATCACTTAAAAATAGAACCCGGAATAGCACATCAGGACGCCAGATGAAGTTGTACCATTCGTGAATCATGGCTTGGCCTGCTTTATCTTTGGGATGAGCTTTGCCTGCTAGTACGAGTTGAACAGGGTATTGTGCATGGTTTAAAATTTTCACTAAGCGCTCTGGATCATGAAGAAGTAAATTAGGGCGTTTGTAGGTGGCAAATCGCCTAGCGAAACCTAAGGTTAACGTATTGGGATCAAAGACATGCTTGGAACGTTCAATAATTTCATCTTCCACACCTCGAGCTTGTAAGGCTCTCGGTACGCGTTCTCGGACATAATCCACAAACGTACGGCGTGCTTCATTGCGCATTTTCCAGATTTTAGCATCTGGAACGGCTTTCAATTTTTCTTGCAGATTGGGCGTTGTTCCCAACCAACGCCCTTTGCCGCAGGCTTCTGTCCATAGGTCATCAGCCATAGGGGAATCCCAACTCGGCATATGAACGCCATTAGTGACATAGCCGACAGGAACCTCTTCTTCGGGCCATTTAGGAAAGAGAGGTGCAAAAAGGCGTCGGCTCACTGCAGCGTGCAATTTACTAACCCCATTGACAGCAGCACTTCCTCGGATGGCCAAATAAGCCATATTGAAATCTTCTTGAGGATCTTTTGGATTTTGACGACCTAAAGCTAATAGTTGTTCTAAAGATAATCCAAGTTGAGTTTTGGCATACTGTTCTAAATACTGCTCGATGAGCAACGGGGGAAACCGATCAAAGCCAGCTGGAACTGCTGTATGAGTAGTAAAGAGATTACCAGCTCGTGTAATGGTTAAAGCTACCTCAAAGGAGGTGCCATTTTCTTTCATGAAACTTTTGGCGCGCTCCAATACAGCAAAGGCAGCATGCCCTTCGTTGAGATGGCATACTTCTGGTTTAATCCCCAATATATCTAGTAAACGCCACCCCCCGATGCCGAGCAGTATTTCTTGCTTAAGCCGAAGTTCACTATCTCCCCCGTACAATTCACTGGTGATACCGCGGTGGATGGGAAAATTGGCTGGGTCATTTGTATCGAGTAGATACAATTTGACTCTTCCTACAATCACTTCCCATGCTCTTACCCAAACAGGCCATCCAGGCAATTCTATGTGTAAACGCAGCCATTCTCCATCGAGTTTTCGCAGGGGTTGAATAGGTAATTGTCCAGGATCATTGTACGGGTAAATCGCTTGTTGATCCCAATTTTTATCGATGACTTGTCTAAAGTATCCTTGCTGATACAGCAAGCCAATTGCAATGACGGGAACGCCTAAGTCATTGGCTGCTTTTAATTGATCGCCTGCGACGTTGCCAAGGCCTCCAGAATAGATCGGCAACCCTTCTGTTAACATGAACTCCATGCTAAAGTAGGCGATACATTTTAGAGGGGATTGTCCATACGTGGTTTGAAACCAAGCCGGGATTTCGCATTCTTTGCGTTTTGTTTCTAAAAGATCATCAATGAGTTGACGGAAGGCAGGATCTGCCAACTGAGAGCGCAGTCTTTCCTTGGACACGCTTTGCAGTACTACCCAGGGATTGTGAGTTTGTTCCCATAAACTAGGATATAGCTTCTGCCAAATCTCATCGGCGCGGTGATTCCATGACCAGCGCAAATCGAGGGCTAGCTCTTCTAATGCTTCAGATCCAGGAATGTCTTCCCCGCGAAATAAGCTAGTGCGTTGATCCATTTTTCTTCCTATACTTTTTATTTTCTTATGACATATAAAAAATAGGTTGTCAAACCCAGAGGAAAAACTATGAAAATTCTCGTCGTATTTTACAGCACGTATGGTCATGTCTACAAAATGGCTGAAGCCGTTGTGGCAGGCGCTAAACAAGTAGAAGGAGCTGATGTGAAACTAGTCCAAGTCAAAGAAACTCTCTCCGATGAAATTTTACAGAAGATGGGTGCTTTAGAAGCGCGTAAAGCCTTTTCCCATGTTCCCGAGGCAGAAGTAGATATGCTTTCCAAAGTGGATGCGATTATTTTTGGCACTCCTACGCGTTTTGGCAACATGTGTGCTCAAATGCGCACCTTCTTAGATGCTACGGGAAAATTATGGATGCAAGGTTCTTTGATTGGCAAACTAGGCAGTGTATTCACTTCAACCGGCACTCAACATGGGGGACAAGAAACGACGATCACTAGTTTTCACAGCACTCTTTTACATCAGGGGATGATTATCGTTGGCGTACCTTACTCCTGTAAAGAACTGACAAACATGGGAGAAATCACGGGAGGGGGTCCTTATGGCGCTTCCACATTAGCAAGTGGGGATGGATCGCGTCAACCGAGCGCTAATGAGCTGGCCATCGCGCGTTTTCAAGGTGAACATGTAGCTAAACTAGCTAAGAAACTGTCACAGTCCCGCAATTAACGTGGAAAGAGTGGCAGGATGTGGAAAGAGGCTGGATAGCTTGAGGTGAAGAGAGGAAAACCTGTCCAAAGCGATCCATGTGATGGCTGAGTTGTTGATGGCGGTAAGGGTCTAGTTGGATGCCGTAATCATCGATGGAAAGAAGCGGAGAGTTTTCCATGAAAGAGTTCATGTGCTCCCACTGAGCAAAACGCAAGGCGATGATGCAGGAGCGTTTTTGACCTTCACTCGAAAAATATTTAGCCTCCTTTTCACAGTGTATGATGGAAAGATCATCGCGGTGTGGACCTATCAGTGTCGTGCCGTATTGCATTTCCTTGAGTCTAGCTTTATGCCACTGAGTAAGGCAGTTCTGTTCTTGATCATGCGGCGAAAGGGTGCTTTCATAGTGAAGATGAAGGGGTTCTGCCTTAGAGAAAAGCTCCATCCATTGCGATGTAGGACCTTGCAAGTACTGAGAAGCCTGTTTTCTTTGCGCGATGAGATAACAAGCAGCCGTTGCCATCACGTGTTCCCAAGCCGTTAAAGTTTCTTCCTTGCGCGTGCGCAAGAGTTCATTGCGTTGTTTCACGGCTTTATGATAGCGATTGAGATAGTAGAGATAGAGAGGATCCATTTGCGCAATATGCAGATCTAAAAAACGCCTGCGCTCTGCTGGCGCTCCACTGATGATAGAAAGATCGTCTGGAGACAAGAGAACAGAGGGGAGAATGCCTAGTAGATTAGAAAAATGGGAATGAGAGGCTTGGTTATAGACGATCTTCTTAGTAGTTTTATTATAGTAGACTTGAATGGTTTGACCCATCTCATCTTTGTAAAACGATGCCTCTATAGAAAAAAAAGTAGCGCCATCTCGAATGAGATCCTGTAAGCGCGCTGTGCGAAACGATCTTCCTGTGCTGAGCACATGAATGGCTTCCAGAAGATTAGTCTTTCCCTGTCCATTGTTTCCCCAAAAAATATTTAATTTGGGGGAGAACGACAGGTCTACGTGTTGATAATTGCGGAAGTTGTGTAAAACCAGTCGTTCAATGTGCATTAGAGGATTTTAGCGATCTCTTAGGTTTGTATACGCATAGGCATGATCACAAATTCAGCATTCGAAGAATCAGTGATTAACCCAGGATTATAGGGATCTGTAAGAGTAAAATGCACAGTTTCATCTTTGCTGTGGCGCAAAAGGTCGAGCAAATAATGGGGATTAAAGGCGATTTCTAATTTCTCTCCACCGTAATTGACGGGCATGTTGACTTTTCCCTCTCCAATCTGACCACTCACTGCAGAGAGATGAAGTTCTCCTGTTGTGAATGTGAAGCGTGTGGCGCTAGAATCTTCAGAAGTGAACAGCATGACCTGGCGCAACAAGCTCATCAGCTCTTCGCGATGTAAGACAAGAGGAGTGTCTTTTTTTTCCGGGATAAAGGAACTCACATCGGGATATTGTCCAGCAATCAGTTTGCTGATTAAGACAATGGAACCCATCTCCAATGCAATCTTATCGGGTAGAAGAGTAACGGTAGCATTTCCATCTTCTCCATTGAGGATGCGGATGATCTCTTCTACAGCTTTAATGGGGATCACAGAGGAAGAAGTTTGTCCAAGATCGCTATCGAGTTGTGCTTGAATTTTAGCCAAACGTTTGCCATTGGTGCTAATTAACGTGACGCTATTATTTGTTATTTCGAGGCAAACCCCGTTTAGTACCTGGCGCTCATCATCGTGAGCTGCTGCAAATGCCGTACTGGAGAATAATTCCTTGAGCTTGGCAGCTGGTAAAGTGAAGGAAATCCCCTCTGAAAAATTGGGAATCACAGGAAACTCATTTTTATGCATCCCTTGTAATTTGAAGTGAGACGTGCCCGCATTGATCAAGCCGATTTCTGGTGAAAGAGAATGGATTTCAACTTGAGGGGCTGTCAACTCCCGAATGAGTTGAAAGAACCGACGAGCAGGCAATGTGATCCCACCTTCCTCAAGGACCTTTGCTTCTATATAAGCTCTCATGCTAATGGTAAGATCTGTCCCACTAATGATGAGTTCATCATCCACAGCTTCTAACATGATGTTAGCTAAGATGGGAATCGCAGGCTTAAGTGAAGTGACGTTCTGGATCTTGTTAATCAGACTAAGTAAGCTTAAGCGAGGGACAATAATCTTCATGAGTCAACTCCAAGGTTATATTGGCGCATCATATCCAAAACGCCTTCAACCGTCAATTAATACGGTTAATCGCGTTCTTTGAGAGCGCGGTCGATGTCACGCTTGTGTTCCCGTTCTTTGAGTGCAGCGCGTTTGTCGAAACTTCTTTTCCCTTTAGCAATGCCAATTTTCACTTTGACATAACCGCTTTTGAGGTACATAGCTATGGGAATCAGCGTCAATCCCTTTTCTTGAGAGGCGCTTCTGAGTTTGAGAATTTCCCGTTTGTGGAGTAGGAGGACGCGTTCTCGTTTTTCAGCATGATTGAAAGCTCCACCGAAACGATAGGGAGCAATCGAGCTGTTTTTTAGGATCACTTTGCCTGAATCATCGATGAGAACATAGGCATCTTGTAAACTACCACCGTGATTGCGAAGAGACTTGATTTCAGAACCAAGAAGAGCAATTCCTGCTTCATAAGTATCTAAAATCTCATATTCGTGAAAGGCGCGTCTGTTGGAGACAAGCTCTGCATCTGTCTGTTTTTTAGCCATAAGAAAACTATACTCTAATCCTTATTATCTTCCAAATAAGGACTGACCAAAGGGCGTGACGCAAAAGCAGTCTTTGGAATCGTGGGTTCCAACAGCTGTGACTCCCATTTCAAACAACCAGTTCAATGCAGTTGCTTTGATGAGCATCAGTTCGTCTTCACTATAGGTGGGAATGGTGTATTTCCAGGACTTGCCTTGTTTTTTTAACATGATAATGGACTCTTCACCGAGTGGAACAATCACTCCTTTGAGAAAATCATCAAAATAAACCCAGCCCGAGTGAAGCACGCGACAGATGCTCTTTTCTGCTTCTCGCATATTGCGCTCTGTGCACAAATGCTGAGGAACATGATCGGAGATGAGTTTGTTCAGAGGATGGCGGTGGATGAAGAGCGCGCGATTTTCAACTCGCATATCGAGCCAGTCATTGGCAGCTTCCAGTGCATAGAGACGGCCATCTACAACATCTGCGAGTTTGAGAAGGCAAATTTTAGTTCGAAGTAAGTCAAAGTACTTCAAGAAAGCTGGATCTGCATATTCAAAATCTTCAATTTTTTGAGCGATGGTAGACAAAATGTCTTGAGAAGGGAGTAACCGCCCTTCCTTGTCTTTTGTTAAGGTTATCGGTTGTTTCTTGGTCATCTGAAGCAGAATGGTCATGTCAAGGATGAAAGAGAAATCCTGAGGACGTTTGCGCTGAACAACAGGAGAGGAAATAGGTTTTACTTCCGTATCTCTTAAAAAACTCATGTATTCTTTCCATTCATGAAATGGTGTGACGATCTCTTTCCATTCATGATCGACTTTTTCATAACCTAAACAGCAGACAAAATTGAACTCTAAATGCAAGAGATGCTCTTCAAACTGTTGCCGTGAGAGCTTGTGCTTCTCGATCAACTCTTGAGCATCCATTTTAAAATCCGGAGCGTTATAGACGTCCTGTACCATGCCTGAGAGTGTGGGGTCCGTAAAATTGAGTTCAACGAGATAGCGTTGAAAGATCTGAGGAGTTAATAGGTACTTTTCGATTAACGACTCAAAAATATTATTGGATGTTCTGGGGATCGAATACCAGACCGGCAGAATGTGGATGGGAACTTTTTTTAATAGATTTTGAAGGAATTCCATCCCAGGCTTGAAATCGGGATCAAATTTTAAGATTTGAGATTCAAAATATTTTCTCACGTCTTTGTCGATCAGAACAGAGTCATCATTTATTGAACAAAGCCCACTCGTGCTGAATTTTTCAAGGATAGGTAGCAATTGTTCATCTTCTAAATCGACTGTTTTACCTAATTTTCGAATGGGGATTTTAATAGAACTGTAAATAATCTCTTCAAGCACTTCCAAGTCTTGGGAAGAGAATTGCGCCATCATGAGGCGATTTTCTATGTCTTGTTTATAGTCATAGTCTTCGAGACTAATCTTATTTTTTCTCAGTTGATTTAGTTCAAGCATGACCACGACCTAGAAATTGTGCCTTTTGAGGCAATTGGAAAACTCCACGTCACAGCAAAATCGCCCTTTTGAGCCATTTTGCCAAACTGACTCAAAATCATCGATTTTTCTGGGTCGGAGAGTTTTCCAATTGCCTCTTTCAACAAGGGATTTTGAGGGGGGATTGAAAACAAAACTATAGATGTCCCGAAACCCATTTTTGAATCACTTTTGGTGTAATTTTACAATGAAAGCATAACAGGTCTTTTGGTTTGTGACAAGTAATCTTAAAGATCGAATTGATTAAGAAATTTGCTGCTTAACATTAAAATTTTATTCTTGGGGGGCAATTGCAAAACTCACCGTCACAGCAAAATGGCTCAAAAGGGCGATTTTTCTGGGTCGGGGAATTTTGCAATTGCCTTCTTGAAGAGGCTTTCTACTCGACTTTGTACAATTTTTAGCCCGATTGCCTAGCCCATTTGCTCCCTGACGTTTGGCCTATATGGCCAAACTAGTCGATTTATT
>Ga0206972_1074_pt1 | contig 24204 bp, 20 predicted proteins | sample Alteio_BWOrgHeat_86_FD_152925 | JGI IMG/M metagenome (GOLD analysis project Ga0206972, IMG submission 152925) | Enriched cells from forest soil in Barre Woods Harvard Forest LTER site, Petersham, Massachusetts, United States -... | ecosystem: Environmental > Terrestrial > Soil > Temperate forest >...
CCAGGGCCTTCGCCGTTGTAACCTGCGCCGCATGCTTCACCACCGCTATCACCCTGCATCCACTCAGAGCCGCAGCGTGCAGAATCATCAGCCCCAGCGGCCCCCCGCCGATCACCGCAACCGTATCGCCCGGCCGAGGGTTCGTATCTTCAAAACCATGCAGCGCGCACGCCAGAGACTCCGTCAGCGCTGCATGCTCCAAGGACACATGGCCAGGCACATGCAACGTATTCTTCTCGACAATCCGCGCAGGGATGCGAATGTACTCCGCATAGGCGCCATTATTGAACAGCAGATCTTCGCAAAGATTCTCCTGATTCCGCAGGCAAAAATAGCATGATCCGCAAGGCGCCGAGTTCAGCGGCACAACGCGGTCTCCCACAGCGAATCCTTCAACACTGTCGCCCACTTCCGCCACAATCCCGGCCAGCTCGTGGCCAAAGATCGCCGGCGGCTGAATCATCCGCGCATGATACCCGCGTCGGAAAACCTTCAGGTCGGTTCCACATGTAAGCGCCGCCGCCACGCGAATCACAAGTTCCCCCGGACCTGCGCCCCGTACCGGAACCTGCTCAATTCGAACATCCTCGCGTCCATGCAGCACAGCAGCCGTCATCGTCGCCGGCAGCGCAGCGGTCAGAGTTTCGGTCATAGTTGTCGATGACACCGGCTAAGCTCCATGCCCTGTCGTATTGTGCTCAATCAAAATCTTCATCGAACTCTCTGAAGGATTCGATGCCAGCTCAATGGCTTCGACTGCATCTTCAAGCGAAAAGCGATGCGAGATCAGTCGCGTGAGGTCAAAGCCATCGCGATAACCGTCAAACACCAGCTCCGTGACCTCATCGAGAATCTCAAATGACGACGAATACGATCCCATCAGCGTCTTTTCATCCATGCAAACCGCACCTGGGTCAAAAGATGCTTCGCAGTGCTGCGTTGCCGCAAAAAGCAGCACCTTCCCGCCGGGCCGCACTGCATCCATTGCAGTGCGAATCAAAGCATTAACACCCACCGCCACGATGACCGCGTCCGCCCCTCGGCCAGCAGTCACCGCTTTCGTACGCGCCACTACATCTTCTGTGCCCGCATCGATCGAATTCCGCAGCCCGTATCCGGCAGCAATTACATGCCGACCCGGATACAAATCGGATGTCAACACCGTTGCCCCAGTCCGCGCAGCCATCGCTGCAAGCATAATCCCAATCGGCCCCTGCCCAGTCACCAAGACCGTCTCGTCCGGTTGCAGATTGAGCGACTTCACGCCCTTGAGTACCGTATTCACCGGCTCCACAAAGGCCGCCTGCTCAAAAGGCACGTCGTCCGGAATTCGAACCACTCCGCCGTCCCGCGCAATCCAATCCATTACGCGCACATACTCGGCGAATCCGCCACCCGAGGGCTCAAAACCCGCTGTCACTCCCGCGGGCTTGTACACCGGGCATTGTGCATAAGTCCGCTTCCGGCAGTAGTAGCACCGGCCGCACGGAACGTGATGAAAAACCATCACCCGCTCGCCAACCGCAAAGTTCGTGACACCCTCACCCACCGCAGCAATCGTGCCTGCAGTCTCGTGTCCAAATATTCTCGGCGCCGAGTGCGATCCGGTATGGATCTTTTTCAAATCGGTGCCGCAAATGCCGCACACCGCAACCTTGACAAGAACCTCACCAGGGCCAATCTCCGGCACTGGAACGGTCTCCACCCGCACGTCATTAATGCCGCGATAAACTGCCGCTCGCATGGTCGTCGGAATGGCTTCGGAATAACGTGCGACTGGCGTTGCTGTGAGTGTGCTCATTGATTGAGATTCCGTCGTTGATCTCGATACCTGCTGATCTGAACATCCAGTTCAGCGTGAAGATGTTCTGTAGCAAGTCTACTGCCTTTTGCCAGTCTCAGCACAGGCTTCCACGTCCATGGACGCATCGCCGTATGCACCGCAAACGCCCCCTCCCGGACATTTCCCGACGAATCTACAAATCCGGCAATATCCGGCAGCTCAAAATCCACGTCATCCGAGATCGCCTTGATCGCCGAAAAAGGCAGCTCCCGCGCCCGCGCCATCCGCGCCACCGTAGCAGCCTCCATATCCACCGCGCTCGCGTAATAACTGATCCCCACCCGCTCCTTCTGCACGGCACCAGCAGGCCCCGGCAGTGTCACTAATATCTCCGGAGTCTCGCACGTCTCAGGCTCGACGATGAAAAACCGCTCTCCCGTCTTGGCATCAACCACAATCGTCGGATGAATCACTGTCCCGACAGCAAATCGGGGATTGCATGCCCCAGCCCATCCTATCGAAATCAACTCCTGCGCCGGTCCAAGCGCCAACGCCGCATCAATGGCAAGCGTAGCCCGATATGCTCCCATCCCCGCGCACGCAATCACGGCATCCTCGTGTTCAAAGAGATGAATTCCTCGGCTCAGTAGCGTCCGGTCAGCGCGCCAGCCACGCTTTGCAACCACCGCAGCGATCTCGCGCGGCACGGCTGCAATGAAAACCGGACGTGGTTGACCGTCGATCGGCATGAAAATTGGTCACTCCGCTGGCGCATACCCGTTTGCCCGAAACCACTCAAGCGCTGCCCGCATCGCCGCGTATACGGGAGCCACCTTGAATCCAAGCTCCTGTTGCGCTCGAGCAGACGAAGCAAACATCTTCTTGCGCCCCATCCGCACTTCTTCAAGCGTAGCGCGCGGCTCCTTGCCAAGCATTCTGCCGGTTATGTTCTCTTCAAAGAAGGCGTACATAGCCGCGATCGCAAAAGGAATCTTCGTCGTTGGCGAAGGAATACCCGTAATCGCCGACATCTTATCCAGAATCTGCTTCAGAGTAAGATTCTCTCCACCCAGAATGTACCGCCGTCCCGGCGTCCCGATCTCCAACGCATCCGCATGCGTCCGAGCCACTTCCTGCACATCTACAAGATTCAGCCCTGTATCCACATAAGCCGGAAACTTCCGGTTCAGAAAATCGACAAAGATGCGGCCCGTAGGCGTCGGCTTAGCGTCATGCGATCCCACCGGCGTCGTCGGATTCAGGATCATCACTTCCTGGCCCTTCTCTGCAGCAGCGACGGCCTCCCGCTCGGCAAGAAACTTGCTCCGCTTATAATGGCCCACCATCATCTCGAGCGAAACGGGAGTATCCTCATTCACAATCAGCCCATCCGCCCGAAAGCCCATCGTGGCCACGCTAGACGTATACACCACACGTCGAACTCCCTCCTCCCGAGCCATTCGCAGCAACTCCCGCGTCCCATCGACGTTTGCCTGGTACATCGCCTGCGGATCTGGTATCCAGAGTCGGTAATCCGCAGCCACATGCATCACTGCATCGCAGTCACGCAGCGTCGGCCTGATCGAATTCGGATCAGAGAGATCTCCCGTGCAAGTCTCTCCCGCAATCCCCTCAAGATTGGCAAGACTGCTCGTCCTGCGAACCAGGATGCGCAACTCGGCACCCCGGCCGGCAAGCTCGCGCGCCACATGATGGCCAACAAAGCCGGTGGCACCTGTAAGAAGTATCTTCATGGAGAAAAGTAACTGGGAAAGAAGAATCAGGGAACCAGAAATAAGTATCGCATTTCGTTGATGCTATCGGCGGAGATTCAGGATCAGATGTCCTACTCCTTAATCTCAATTCTCTGCCTCTTAATCCAAAGCCTCGGGATGAAGCGCTATATTCGTCTCGCCCGCAGCCTTCTTCTCGTAATACTTCTTGACCCACGCCTCCCAGTGCTTTCCTACAGCGCGATCTTTACCGGTGAACTCAATGCGAGCTATATCGGCATAACTCACCTTGCGTCTGTCCGGAGCGTTGGCCGCAAAATATTGCACATAGGAGTTAGCCAGCGAATCCCCTGTCTGGCGATTGAAAACATACGCCTCAACCCGCTCGCCATTCTTGAACGTAAGCGAAATATCCCCGCGATAATCGAAGGCCTTCTCAAGCGCCTCACGAAGCTCCTCGTCGCTCGCCAACGTCGGAACCCAGCCCTCCAGGTTCTCGTACGCGCGTCCATCAACCACCTCTAACTCGTCGACGTCAACCGCACTGTGCTGCATAGGCTGGCTCATGCGCGCGTCTCCTCAAGCTTGGGAGCGCTGGCAATGGTATCCAGCTTCACAAAATGGTCGCGCTGTGCCACAAACGTCGTGTGATTGTTGAGCAGATCAAGCGCGCCCTGATCTCTGTAAGTGCTGAAGAGCGCCGCCTTCGCCATCGCAAAAAATCCGCTAAGGCTGCCAAATCCCGCACTCACCGCAGTCGGCTCGTAACCACAGCTCACCATGCAATTCGCACACTTCGGATTTCCACTCGCAGTCCCGTAGTTATCCCAGTCCGTCGTATCCAGCAGCTCCTGGAAGCTCTCCGCGTACCCATCCTGCAATAAGTAGCAAGGCTTCTGCCAGCCGAAGATGTTATACGCCGGCGAACCCCACGCAGTGCATTCGTAGTTACGTTTGCCCATCAGAAATTCCAGGAACAGTGGCGACATATTGAACTTCCACGACTTCTTCCGATTCGAAAGAATCGCGCGGAATAACCGCCGCGTCTTCGCCCGTCCAAGAAAGTGCTGCTGATCAGGAGCCTTCTCATAGCTATATCCCGGCGAAAGCACGATGCCCTCGACACCCATCGACATCACTTCATCAAAGAACGCCCGCACCGAATTCGGATCCGTGCCATCAAAGAACGTCGCATTCGTCGTCACGCGAAATCCGCGGGCAACCGCTTCCTTGATCCCTTCCACCGCAAGGTCATATCCACCCTCGCGGCAAACCGACATATCGTGATGCTCGCGTTGTCCATCCAAATGAACCGAAAACGTCAGGTACTTGGACGGAGTAAACTCATGCAGCCGTTTCTTAAGCTCCAGCGCATTCGTGCACAGATAGATGTACTTCTTCCGTGCGATTAGTCCGTTGACGATCTCCACAATCTGCGGATGCAGCAGTGGCTCCCCACCCGGAATCGAAACCATCGGCGCGCCGCACTCTTCAACCGCTGCAAAGCACTCCTCAGGCGAAAGTTGCTTTTTCAAAATGTGTGGCGGATACTGCACCTTCCCGCACCCCGCGCACGCCAGATTGCAGCGGAAAAGCGGCTCCAGCATGAGTACTAGCGGATACTTCTGGACTCCGCTCATCCTCTTCTTGAAAACGTAACTCGCCACAGTCCACATCTGCGAAATGGGTACAGCCATCGTTCAATCCTCCTGCCCCGTTGGGCGAGCTCCAGCGACTCAGGCCGCGGATTCCATTGCGCGTTTGTACGTCGTCAACGCCAACAACGGGAAATAGTTGCGATACATGTGATAAGCCAGATAGAACACCCGCGGAAAGCCGGTGCCCGTGTACAGCGCCTGCTTCGTTGCGCCTTCACCCGTAGATTCGTTCCACGAGCCGTCAGCCTTCTGCCGCTCCAGCATCCAGCGAATTCCTTTGGCCACCGAATCGCTGCGATCGTCGCCGGCCGCCAGCAACCCAAGCAGCGCCCATGCAGTCTGCGAAGGAGTACTCGGCCCTATGCCGCGGGTATTCGGATCGTCGTAGCTGTGGCATCGTTCACCCCAGCCGCCATCGGCATTCTGCACCATGCGAATCCACTCTGCCGCCTGCTGTATCTGCGGTTCATGATTCCAAATCCCCATCGCCTCAAGGCCGCGAAGCACGAGAAACGTCCCGTACAGATAATTCACACCCCAGCGCCCAAACCAGCTTCCGTCAGGCTGCTGTTCGCGCAGAATAAATTGGATCGCCTTCTCAACCCGCTTATCCGCTCTCGTATATCCGTACGTTGCCAGCATCTCCAGAATGCGCCCTGTAATATCGACCGTCGGCGGATCCAGCATCGCGTTATGATCCGCAAACGGAATGTACTGGAAGATCATCTTCGTGTTGTCTTTGTCGAAGCTGCCCCAGCCGCCGTTCTTGCACTGCATCGCAAAAAGCCAGCTGATCGCCCTCTGCGCAACGTCATACTGATACCGTTCGCGCGGATTCTCCACCTTGCTCAATGAGAGCAATACCTGGGCCGTATCATCCGTATCCGGATAGAACTCGTTATTGAACTCGAAGTACCAGCCACCAGGCTCCGCATTGCGAACCTTCACCGCCCAGTCGCCCTTATGCCGCACTTCCTTCGCAAGCATCCAGTCCACAGCCCTGATCAATCGTGGATCTGTTCGGAGGACTCCCGCCTCACCAAGCGCGTAAACAGCCTGCGCAGTGTCCCAAACAGGCGAGACCGCCGGCTGCATGCGGAAGGTCGGCTCCGGCATCTCCGGGGTTGCAGGTTGTTCTATACCCAGTTTCTCAAACTCATCGCGCGCGCGAATCACCTGAGGATCGTCGTCTGAATAACCGAGACAGCGCAGGGCAACGATGGCGTTGAGCATCGCCGGGTAAATCGCGCCGAGGCCATCGGTCATCTCAAATCTCGCTAGCATCCACTTCTCTGCCTTGCGTAGGGCCAGTTTGCGCAAGGGGCGGATGTAGACCGCTTCGACCCAATGGAAGGCGCGATCAGCCATGAGGAAGAAGTTGCGCCAGCATATAAGGTTCTTGCGGTCCATCCGCAGCCGTAAATTTGCATTCTCACGGCCGCCGACAAAAAGCTCATCAATCCCCTGCTCCGCCGGAATCTTCTTGAATGGCTTCTTGGCATAGATGATTGACAGAGGCACGAGAATCGAACGCGACCACGACGAGATCTCGTAGATGTTGAAATAGAACCAATTCGGAGCAAGCACGATCTCAGGCGGAATCGCCGGCACCGCATCGTAGTCATACTGCCCCAGCGCACACAGATAAATCTTCGTAAATGTGTTGCACGCCACCACGCCGCCATTCGCAAGAATCCACTCGCGCGCGCGGCTCAACACCGGATCTTCGGGACTCATCCCTTGCAGCTTGCAAGCGAAGTAGCACTTCACCGCCAGCGAAATATTCCCCGGCCCTCCCGGATAAATACTCCAGCTTCCGTCCTCATTCTGATATCGCAGAATCTCTGTCAGAGCCCGCCGCATCCGGCCTGCATCACCACTCTCAAGGAGAGTGTGAAGGAAGATGTAGTCGGCCTCGAGCATCGAATCTGCTTCGAGTTCACCACACCAGAAACCCTCTGGGTCTTGCTGCGAAAGAATGTGGTCACGCGCGCGTCCAATCGCCGATTCCACCAGGGATAAATCCGCATCCAGGCGTCCAAATCGTGGTGCGCGTTGTGTCTTCGTCTTTGAAATTTCCATGCTTCTCAGTTCGATCGTGCTCGACAAACCCGGTCTTGATTCAGTGCGGCAAATTGCGATAGCAACTATGCGACGGCTATCGGACTGGAATCGGCTGCGCACCCCCGGCGCCGCCAATCGCCTGAATAATCTCAGGAGGCAGACCGAAGCGAACATTTTCCGGCATCACTTCAACTTCTTCGACGCTGGAATATCCGGTTTGTTGCAAATAATTAATCACGTCCTCGACCAGCACCTCAGGCGCCGAGGCACCTGCCGTAACCGCCACGGAATCAACACCTTCCAGCCACACCGGATCGATCGCAGCCGAGTTGTCGATCAGGTACGCCTTAGTGCCGAGATTATTCGAAACCTCAACTAGCCGGTTCGAATTCGAACTGTTCGTCGAACCCACCACCAGCACCAGGTCAGCCCCCGGGGCTACATTCCGTACAGCCACCTGACGATTCTCCGTCGCGTAGCAGATGTCCTGCGTGTGTGGGCCCACAATGTTGGGGAACTTGTCCTTCAACGCATGGATAATGTCGCGCGCCTCATCCAACGAGAGCGTCGTCTGGGTCAGATAAGCGACCCGGTTCGGATCAGGTACCTGCAAGGCTTCAACCTCCGCGACATTCGAAACAACTTGCGTCGCCTCGGGAGCCTCCCCCAGCGTCCCTTCAATCTCATCGTGATCGCGATGCCCCACCAGCACCAGCGAATATCCTTGCTTCGCAAACTTCACAGCCTCAACGTGAACCTTCGTCACCAAAGGACACGTCGCGTCAATCACCTTGAGCCCGCGTGCCTTAGAAGCCTCGCGAACCGCTGGCGAAACACCGTGCGCGCTGTAAATCACCCGCTGCCCGGCAGGCACCTCTTCAATCTCGTTGACAAAAATCGCGCCCTTCTCTGCCAGTTCGTTGACGACAAACCGGTTATGTACAATCTCACGCCGCACGTAAATCGGCGCTCCAAACGTCTCAAGCGCAATCTTGACAATATCGATGGCGCGCACAACACCCGCGCAGAACCCGCGAGGCTTAAGCAGCAGCACACGCTTCTGGTTCGGAGCAGTATTTACAATGTCAATATCGGAAACCGGATCAAGGACTAGAGTGGTCACCCTTCAAGTATACCAATTAGTTAGCCTCTTGTGCCCTAAGGGTTTTGTAATGGAGATACCCCTCAAAACCCCGGAGCGGCAGGCATTCACTTCGTCTGGGGCTGTTTGGCAATAATCAGGCCCGAAATCTTGTCATAAGTCGCTGCTGGAATAATGCCCTTGCTTTTCAGCTGACTCTTATTCGCATAAGGGCGTCCGTCAATGATTTTCTGCGAATACGCGTCCCCAATGCCCGGCAGCTCCGTCAGCTGATCCTTCGTCGCCGTATTGATATCCAGCGGCGAGCTGGCCGAAGCCACGGTAGGTGCCTTGGGCACTGACGGAGTTTGCCACGCCAGCGCAGGCAACAAGCTGAAAAGTATCGCCGCCACAACCGATAAAGTCGTAGAAGTAAGTCGATTGATCTTCATCTGTCCTCTTTTCCTTCCCGGATCTGCGCTTGGAACTCTGGCAAAATTCGGCGCGGCAAGAATAATTCCCTTATACCCAGCGGTGGCAAGAAGATTCCCTCACCGGCTCGCCTCAATCATTTGGCTGGCATGCTGCTGGCTCGCCTCCGTCACCACCGCTCCGCTGAGCATTCGCGCAACCTCCTCAACCCGCGCTCGATCATCAAGCAGCCGAACCTGCATCTTCGTTCGCCCCCTATCCTCTCGCTTCTCAATCAGAAAATGTTGATCTGCAAAAGCAGCAATCTGCGGCAGATGGGTCACGCACAACACCTGCTGCACTTTGCTCAGCACCTTCAATTTGTGCCCCACTGCCTCAGCCGCACGCCCTCCGATACCAATATCAATCTCATCAAACACCAGCGTCCTGGGGGACACAACCCGTCCCGGCCGCATGTGCCCATGCTTGCCGCTTCCCTCCTCCACGCTGACCTTCAGGGCGAGCATCACGCGGCTCATCTCACCACCCGAAGCAATCTCATCTAGCGGCTTCAACGGCTCGCCTGCATTGGTAGCAATGCGATACTCCACCTCGTCCCAGCCATGAGCCGCCCATGCGCTCTCCAACGACTGCGGCGAAACCGTCACCTCAAACCGCACCTTCATCGCCAGGTCATTGATCTGCCTTTCCGCCAGTTTCGCAAGCCTTACCGCGGCTCCCTGCCGACTCTTGCTCAACCCCTGCGCACCTGCGGCATACTCAGCCCGTGCATCCGCGAGCTCAGACCTCAATTGCGCCAGAATCGCATCTCGATCCTCAATCTCAGCCAGCTTCGCCGTCACATCAGCGCCAAAGGCAATCACATCCTCGACCGAACTTCCATACTTGCGCTTCAGCCGCTCAATCACGACAAGCCGGTCCTCAATCTCTGCCAGCCGTTCTGGAGAAGCACTGATCCCAGCAGCATAATCCCGAAGCGAATCGCTCAAATCGTCCACAATTGCTCGCGCCGATTCCAACTGCTGCATCGGCTCAACAAATCGGTTGTCATATCGCGCCAGCTCTTCCACATTGCGCAACGCGGCTCGCAGCGTTGTCTCCGCCGAATTCGACCCCTCATACAACTGATCAAATGCCCCCATCGCAGCCGCATAAAGCTTCTCTGCATTCGCCAGCACCCGCTTCTCATTCTCGAGTTCGACATCTTCACCCGTTCTCAGCCCCGCTTCATCAATCTCTCTGCGCTGATAGCTCCACAAGTCGGCCATTCGCAGCCGGTCCTCCTCATTCCGTTCCAACTCATCAAGCCTGTGCGCCACCGCCTTCCACTGCTCAAACGCCTTCGCAACGCGCCCCGCATCCACCCCGCCAAATCGATCCAGCAAGATCCTCTGCTGTGCCTGGTCAAAGCTGCTCAGTGTCTCGCTCTGCGCATGCACAAGCACCAGCTCCGGCGCCAGCTGCTTCAGCACTCCCACGGTGGCCGGCTGATTGTTCACAAACACGCGGCCCTTTCCGTTAACCAGGATCTCCCGCCGGAGAATCACCTCAGTGCCCGTCGAATCGATCCCGTTCTCTTCCAGAATGTTGTCCGCCACAGCTGTAGCTTCAAAGACGCACGAAACAACGGCCTTATCCGCTCCATGCCTCACCACATCCGTGGAAGACTTGCCGCCCATTAACAACGCAAGCGCATCCACGAGAATCGACTTCCCCGCCCCAGTCTCTCCCGTCAGCAGATTGAGTCCGGGTCCGAAGACCGCGATAGCGTGATCGATAACCGCGTAATTTTCGGCGCGCAGCTCCACCAGCATGATGAACCCATTCCCCACTGATCCCCACCTGAAACCTCTTCGTTTCCGGCCGGGAAATCACTCAAAAGCCGCTAGGCACTTAAACCATACCAGCATCAGGGCTAACCAGCTGCAGCGGAACCGCAAACCTCCCCGAACCCAGTTAGCAACTTGGATACCCGCACCCCATCTGCTAGCTTCGTAATTGAGGTACACCCCGATTTTCACCGCTTCTTTTGCTCTGATTCTCCAAGCGGATGCTCCCCCGCCGGCCTCCTCCTCAGGAACCAGCGCGCTCTGGGAGATGGTCACAAACAGCGGCCCTGTTGCCCTCGCCGTCCTGCTCGTGTTAGCTGTCGCCAGCATCTATTCCTGGACGCTAATCTTCGCCAAGATGAGCAGCTTCTCCCGTGCCGGCAAACAAAGCCGCCGCTTCATACGCACCTTCCGTAAGGCCACCCGCCTGCAAGAGATCGCAGCCGTCGTCGGCGACTACGCGCCAAGCCCACTGGCACTCGTCTTCAATGAGGTCTACGAAACCTACAAGCGCCAGACCGGCGGCTACGGTCCACCTGTCAACGTGAATGCCCTCGAGCGCTCGGCACAATCAGCCAGCAGTGAAGCACTCACCCGCCTCGAGCAGCGGCTCACCTGGCTCGCGACCATCGCCTCCATGAGCACCTTCATCGGCCTCTTCGGCACCGTCATGGGCATCGTCGACGCTTTTCACGGTCTCGGCACCGCTGGCTCCGCAACCCTCCGCGCTGTCGCTCCCGGCATCTCAGAAGCCCTCATCACCACCGCTGCCGGTATCTTCGTCGCCGTCCCTGCCGGCATCGCATATAACCAGTTCGCTGCGCGCCTCAAGTCCTTCGCCGCCGGCATCGACGACTTCGCCCGCGAACTCCTCAACTCGCTCGAAGAAATCCCGCAGCGATCTGTGTCCCAAGCCTCAGGCCGTTCCCTGGAATCTTCCATGGCGCCGATACCGCAGTTCGGGCGCGAGGTCTAGCCATGGCTTTCACAGGTGCCAACGGCCGCACCCAGACCTCGCTCGCCGAGATCAACATCACACCCCTTGTTGACGTGGTCCTCGTGCTACTCGTTATCTTCATGCTCGCCGCGCCAGTCCTGCAATCGGGCATCGAGGTTGCCGTTCCCCGCACCCGCACCGTCAAAGAGATCAGCGAGCAGCGAATGGTCGTCACCATCGGCCGCGACCAGACCGTCTACCTCGGAGATCAGCCCGTGAACATCCACGACCTACCTTACAAGCTTCGTCAATCCGGCCACGATCCGGCACACCAGGTCATCTATCTCCGAGCCGACGAGCGTGTCCCCTTCGGCGCTTTCGCCAGCGTCATGGACGCAGTCAAGCAGGCCGGAATCACCAACATTAGCGTAGTAACGCAGCCTTTGGACGCAAAGGCCGGATCTCAGCGATAGAAGTACAAATGCAGGTAAGTGAACAACTCGATAGCGACTTCTTCGCCGAACCAATCGGCAAGCCCATGCTCAAATCCGCCCTGTTTCATGTCGCACTGGTGGGCGGCGCAGCGGCCTTCACGCTCTTGAGCGGCATCCTTCCGCACCACACTTGGGGTGGCACCAACGACGGCGATGCAATAGCAGTCCAGCTGGTCAGCAGCGCTCTTCCGCTGCCCGCCGATCACAAACCCAACGACAACGTTCTGGCCACCGAGAACCCCAGCGAAGCCCCCGCACCGCCCACTCCAAAATCCCAAGCCACAGTGGACACGTCGGCCATCCCCATCCCGACAAAGGTTCAGCCGCCAAAAAAGACCGCCGACAAGCATCAGGAAGCCAGTAAGCCGCTGAAGCCCGTAATTCCCCCGCCCATCCTCGCCAAAGGCTCGCCGCACACGCGCCCGAATCCGCAGCTCGATAACCGTGCCCAGTTCGGCGAGCAGTCCTCAACCCAAATGCAACGCTCCACACTCCCAACAACCACTTCATCCAACGGACAAGCCGCTGTCACAGAAGGCACCCACGGATTCAACTACCCCTACTACGTCGAGGGCATCTCGCGCAGATTCCTCCAATACTCCTATCGCAACGAGGTAGATCCCCACACTCCCACAGGTTCCCGCGCCTATATCCTCTTCACCATCCGCCGCGATGGCAGTCCCACGGATGTCAAGCTCGACCGCTCTAGCGGCAGCCCCACCCTCGATCGTGCCTGTCTGCGTGCCGCCCAGCGTGTTGACACATATGGGCCACTCCCTTCGCCACCCAGCAATGGCAACCTCTCAGTCTCTTATTATTGTGATTACTAGATGCGCTCGCTTTTGACCGTTCTTGCGAGCGCCGTTTTCGTAACCTGATCTTGCAAACCCGACCCAGTAGCCTCGATTTTGAGCCGGCAAGTCGCCTGTTCAAGCCTGCTCAATCTCAGGAGAAGGACAGACCCAGCATGATTGCTTCACCCCTTTATATCCGGCGGCTTACCCTTGCCATCTTCAGTCTCTTTTTAATCAGTTCATCTTTGCCATTACTCCATGCGCAGGACTGGGTCCGCACCGGCAGCAATCTCAACAATCAACGCATCCGCCTCGCAGCCGCCGATTTCAAACCCGTCGGCGACGACCCCCAGCTGCCCTCGCTCAAGACCACCTTCGACGCCACTCTCTTCAATGACCTTTCCAACGCCGGAATCTTCGAAATGGTCTCGAAAAGCATGGCTCCCTCCGCTCTTCCCGGCTCTCCACAGGAGATTAGCCTCCTTCAGTGGTCCGCCGACCCTGCCAACGCCTCCATGGTGGCATTCGGAGCTATCTCTGCAACCAACGGCCGCCTCTCCGTTTCAGGATGGGTCTACGACGCCAAAAACCCAAGCAGCCCCCAAGTCCTCGGCAAGCAATACAATGCCACAGCAAGCCAGGATAACTCCCGCCAGATGGCCCACCGTTTCGCCGACGAAATCATAGCCCGCCTCGGTGGCGGTCTCAATGGAATCGCTGAAACCAAGCTTTATTTCGTCAGCTCCCGAACCGGCTCAAAAGAGATCTGGCAGATGGACTACGACGGCCAGAATCAGCACATAGTGACGAAGCTCGGCAGTATCTCACTCTCCCCACGTGTCTCCCCTGACAATACCCGTCTGGCCTTTTCTTCGATTGGTAAAGAGGGCTGGACGATCCGCATGTTCTCTCTCGAACTCGGTCGCCCGGTCAACTTCCCGGCAGGTATCGCAGGAGGCAGCAATCTCTCACCAGCCTGGTCCGCTGATGGCGCCCACCTCGCCTTCTCGTCCTCACGCTCCGGCGATCCGGAGATCTGGGTGGCTGACAGCAACGGAGGCAATCTCCGGAAGCTCACCGCCTTCAAAGGGCCTGACGTCGCGCCCACTTGGAATCCCAAGACCAATGCGGAGATCGCCTGGGTAAGCGGCCGCACCGGCCTGCCACAGATCTACACTATGGACGTTGACGGCGCGAACATCCAGCGCCTCACCGATGGCGGCTACGCCATATCCCCGTCATGGTCCCCCAACGGTCAGATGCTCGCGTTTTCGTGGAATCGCAAGTACGGTCCCGGTGCGCCCGGCGGACAGGACATCTACGTGATGGACATAGCATCCCGTCGCTGGATCCAGCTCACGCACGACGCCGGCAGCAACGATTTTCCCAGTTGGTCTCCCGATGGCCGCCACCTCGTCTTTGAGCGCGCCATCAACAGCCACACCTCCATCTGGAGCATGCTAGCCGATGGAACCGAACAGCAGGAGCTAACACACTCCGGCAAGGACTTTATGCCAAACTGGAGTTGGAAATAATTTCGGCTACGCCCTGTCCTAACCCCGCAGGCCCGGCTTGCCAATAGAAAGACATCACAGCAAATTCGTAGAAGGAGAAAGAAATTGACATCAAGAATGCGCATTTTCACCTGCCTGGTTTTAGGGATCGCGGTTATCGGCTTTGCAGGCTGCAGTAAAAAGAAGACTTCAGCCTCCGATACCACCGCACCGCCGCTGAGTGGCCCGGCACCCACAGCTCAGCTCACAGCGACTCCCAATGCCATTACCGCAGGCGACCAGGTAACGCTCTCATGGCGCACCAGCAACGCAACCAGCATTTCAATTGACGGCATCGGCGACCTTCCCAGCACCGGCGTCAAGTCGGTTTCCCCGACCACCTCAACCACCTACCATCTCGTGGTTCGTGGCGACGGCGGAACAGCCGAAGCAAATGCGCGCGTCACCGTTACCCCGGTACAGAATGCAGTCGCAGTCGCAAACGACATGACCTCGACCGATCTAACTGCCGATGAGAAATTCCGAGCCAGCGTCCAGGACATCTTCTTCGATTACGATAGCTACGACGTGCGCAGTGACGCCGAAGCCGCACTCTCCAAAGCCGCTGCATATCTGGCCACCAACACCAACATCAAGGTTCTCATCGGCGGATACTGCGACGAGCGCGGATCGAACGAATACAACATCGCGTTGGGCCAAAACCGCGCCGATTCCGTCAAAAAAGCACTGGTCCAGGCTGGCATCTCTGGCGATAGGCTTCGCGTAGTCAGCTTCGGAAAGGAAAAGCCCTTCTGCACCGAGTCCACCGAGGAGTGCTGGCAGCAGAACCGGCGTGCCGGATTCTCGATCGACCGATAGTCGTTACCATCGCAACACTGGAGACGTAACGGCCATCACAATGAATTGCACTTGCGGCATCGGAATTCTCCTCCCGTTGCCGCAGCTTCCGTTTTGAGAGAGAGATTGCGAGAACCCGATGCGACTTAACCCAATCCCCGCTACGATGCGCTACCGCTTCGCGGCCATACTCCTGGCCGCTCTGCTTGCACTTTGCCCGCTAGCGCACGCAGAATCCACCGGTGATAAGATCGTTGCTTTGCAAACCCAGGTCCAGCAGTTGCTCGATTTGGTCCAGCGCTTACAGTCTACCGTCGATTCCAAATTCGGCCTCGTTCAGCATCTCGTCGAACAGAGCACTGACAACGTGAATCAGATGGCCGCTACCGTCAACGCCATGCAGCGCAAGCTCAGTGCGCAGACAGAGTCCTCAGGAAGCAAGCTTGATTCTGTCTCCGGCCAGGTACAGTCGCTCAACGACTCCGTCGACGAAATGAAGTCTCGCCTCGCCAAGCTCGATAAGCAGCTTCAGGACATTCAGGCGCAGCTTCAAAATGTCCAGTCTCCGCCCGCCGGCGACGCTACTACCGCTTCCGGTGCCCAACAGCCTTCCCGCCCACGCGCAGATGGAGCAGCCGCGGCCGATCGCGACGCGCAAGCGCCCGCCTCTGGCCAGGCCCCGCCCCTAGAAGATACCTACCAGAGCGGCCTTCGCGACTACAACGCTGCCCATTACGATGTCGCGGCCCAGGAATTCGGCGACGTCGTCCACTACTACCCAACCGACGACCTCGCCGGCAACGCGCAGTTCTATCTCGGCGAGATCGACTACCGTCGCCAGAAGTACAAGGAAGCCATCAAGTCCTACAACGCCGTGCTTGAAGACTTCAGCGGAAGCCCCAAGGCACCCGCAGCGCAACTCCGCAAGGGCCTCGCCCTCATCCAGCTCAATCAGAAAGACTCAGGCGTTCACGAACTGCGTTCCCTTATCCAGCGCTATCCCCAGACCCCTGAAGCCCTACAGGCGCGCAGCAAGCTCAACGCACTTGGCATCCGTATCAATCCCGCCCCAAGGCCGGCACCTTCACAGCAATAAATGTAAAATGAAAGCCGTTTTCTTTATTTTGCCAGACGGAGCGCGCGCTTGGCCTGATCCTTGACGGCGGAGCGCGTGCGCGCCAGTAGTCGGGTCAAAGGATTGAACCCGTGTTCTGCCATCATGATCGCTACCGACAGACGAGACGACGCACCGAGATTGAGCAGCAACCGCTTGTATTCTTCACGCTCTTCCTGAGAAAACCGCGGTGAATCGAGGGCATCCGTAAAGCCAATTGCCTTTGCGCGCATGTTCTTCGTAAGAGGCGTAATGCTCCAGCCGCGTTTTTCATATTCGGGAATCAGACGCTTCTTGTATATCTCCGCGGTTTCCCGAACCTCGGCCATCTTTCGCGAGGCACGTACGCCTTTGCCGTCGTCCCAAACGCGATAGTTGGAGAGCACTCGCGGCGAATAGACGTTTCCCCAGCCCGCGATGGCCAGGCGAAGAATCATGTCCCAGTCCTCGCAATATCGCCAGGAAAGAGTCGAACGATAGTAATCAACCTCGCGAATGGCTTTGGCGCGATAGAGAATGCAATTCGCAGCCGCACGATAGCCGCTCGCGCTTCGCTTCAGGGCCTGCTCCGAGGATTCATAATCGTTGATCCGGCTGAGTCTGCGAACTCGTCGAATGTGGCCTGCCACATCGATCTCGTTCACATTGCAATGAGCAAAGCCGGCTTGCGGATACTGCTGCATCAACCCCGCGAGCACCGCCACGTAATCTGGCTCGAGACGGTCGTCCGAGTCGAGGCGCACAATGAGATCAGTTTGCGGCTGGGACAGCAGCCAGCTGATGTTCCCGGGCAAACCAAGGTTGACGGGTTGGCGATAGTACCGAATCTGCGGATATTGCTCACATAGCTCACGCATCACGGAATCGGTATCATCCGTGCTTGCGTCATCAGAAATCCAGATCTCCTGGATCGGATACGTTTGCGCAATCGCGGATCCGATCGATCCTCGCAAATATTGCGCCTGATTGTAGGTGCCGATACAGACGGTTGTAGTTAATGGCGCTGCTTCGGACTGCGCTTCATCCAGCGTGGACCTGGGCTCCATTCGCTCTCCCGCGATTGTTTCGATCGTTTCAACCACCGAGGATCGACTGCAAGGTTGCTATCCGAGGATGTGAACAAGATGTCCTTCGCGAAGATTCAACGGGCCGCTTAGAAATGAACTTGAGTCTGCTTAATACTACTAAATGCTTGAGGGCCTCGTCTGAAGCCTTCAACTGCAATCATTAGCATAGGAGCGCTGAAGCTACTGCAGGCTCGCTATCACCTTGTCCAGCACATCCTTCGATGGCCGAACCACGGACTCCGAAAGCGAGCTCAGCGGCTGATCCACGAGGTTCAGCAGATCCACAAACGTCGGCTTCTGCGTGTCCACATAGAAGACGCCCGTGAGCATCTCGCCCTTCTCATGCGATTCCATCAACGTCTTGACCGCCCCAATCCTATTTGTCGGGTCATAATCCTCGCGAATCTTCTTAAGCCGCAGGCTCGATCCATCATGCATCTTCACATCCAGCGTCGTGCCATGATCGTAATCGACCTCGATATCTTCAAAGCTCGGCACAAATCCAAGCTCGTTGATCGGCTCGTCATGCTCCTGCATGAACTTGTAGCTCTTCGTCGATCCCTCGTGATCGTTAAACGTCACGCAGGGACTGATCACATCCAGCATTACCGTGCCCTTGTGTGCGATCGCGGCCTTCAGCATCGTTAGTAGTTGCTTCTTGTCGCCCGAAAACGAACGCCCCACAAACGTCGCCCCAAGTTGAATCGCCAGCGAGCAAGTATCGATCGGCGGCAGGTCGTTGATCACGCCCGTCTTCAGCTTCGAACCAAGGTCGGCCGTCGCCGAAAACTGGCCCTTCGTCAGCCCATAAACTCCGTTGTCTTCAATGATGTAGATCATCGGCAGATTCCGGCGCAGCAGGTGAACAAACTGTCCCATGCCGATCGATGCCGTATCGCCGTCGCCCGAAACACCAAGCGCAAGCATCGTATGGTTGCCGAGGATCGCGCCAGTCGAAACCGAAGGCATACGCCCGTGTACGCTGTTGAAGCTATGCGACCGGCTCATAAAGTACGCCGGGCTCTTCGATGAGCAGCCAATTCCCGAAAGCTTCATCAAGCGCTCGGGCTGAACACCCATCTCATACATCGCATCGATAATGCGCTCAGAAATTGCGTTGTGCCCGCAGCCTGCGCACAAGGTGGTCTTGCTTCCGCGGTAATCAAGTACAGGAAGACCGATGCGATTTACCTTCGGTGCCGGAGCGCTCAGTGGGGTTGCAGTTGCCGTTGCCATAATCTAGAGGCTCTCCTTCGCGACCAGCTCATCGGTCACAGACTGCGCGTCAATCGGCAATCCATTGTAGTGAAGAATGCTGCGCAGTTTAGTAACCTGCTCCGCCGGCAAATCCAGTTTCAACAGGCTTGCCAATTGTGCATCGCGATCCTGCTCAACCACATAAACGCGCTCATGCGCAGCGACGAAATCATGAACCTCCTCGTTAAAGGGATAGGCTCGCACGCGCAGATAATCGATCTCAAGATCGTAATTCTGCTTGATCTCATCCAGCGACTCGGCAATCGCAAAGTGCGAAGTGCCATAAGCGATAACGCCAATCTTGGCGCCACTGTTGCGCTCAACCACCGGCGGCGGAACCATCGTGCGCGCCGTGTCAAACTTGCGCGACAACCGCTCCATCACCTCAACGTATTCGTCCGGTTTTTCCGTGTAGCCGGCCTTGGCATTATGGCCGGAACCGCGCGTAAAGTAAGCCGCCTTGGGATGATCCGTGCCCGGCAGCGTACGATAACCAATCGCGTCCCCGTCCACATCCTCATAGCGTGCAAATCCGCCAAGACGATTCAGATCCTCAGCAGTCAGCACCTTGCCACGATCTATGGGTGTCTCAGGATATACAAACGGCTCCGACATCCAGTTGTTCATGCCCAGATCAAGATCCGAAAGCACAAAGACCGGCGTCTGCAGTCGCTCAGCAAGATCAAACGCCTTGTATCCAAACTCAAAGCATTCCTTCACCGAGCCCGGCAGCAGAATCACCTGCTTCGTATCTCCATGGGAGAGAAACGCAGTCGAAAGCAGATCAGCCTGCGAAGTACGCGTTGGCATTCCCGTCGACGGCCCTGTGCGTTGAACATCAAAGATCACGCCTGGAATCTCCGCAAAATACCCCAGCCCCGAAAATTCCGCCATCAGCGAAATACCAGGCCCTGAAGTCGCCGTCATCGATCGCGCGCCTGCCCAGCCCGCGCCGAGCACCATGCCTATCGCAGCCAACTCATCCTCAGCCTGCACCACGGCAAAGGTCGCCTTGCCATCCTCAGTCACGCGATACTTCTTTAGATACTCGATCGTAGCCTCAACTACCGACGTTGAAGGGGTAATCGGATACCACGCAACCACAGTCACGCCCGCAAACACCGCACCAAGTGCCGCCGCCGCGTTCCCGTCGATAATGATCTTCCCGGCTGTCGCATTCATGTGCTCGATGTAGAACGGATCCTGCTTCGTCAGCTTCTCCGCAAAGTACGCTGCGCCAGCTTTCACCGCGCCAAAGTTCAAATCAAGCGCCTTTTGTTTCTTCGCGAACTGCTTCTTCAGCGCTGCTTCCACGCAGTTCATATCGATCTGCAGCAGCTCAGCCATCACGCCGACATAAACCATGTTCCTGACCAGCTTGCGCAGCTTGGCCTCAGGACAAACCGCAGCCGTGATCTTGTCGAATGGGACCGGGTAACAGACCACATCATCGCGATACTGCTTGAGATTCAGGCTCTCGTCATAAACGGCAACCCCATGAGAGGGCAGCGCCAGAATGTCGTCTTTCGCAGTCTCGGGATTCATCGCAACCAGCAGATCGATGAATTTCTTGCGCGCAACGTACCCATCTTTACTCGCGCGAATCGTATACCAGGTAGGAAGTCCGGCAATATTCGAGGGGAACAGATTCTTTCCGCTAACGGGAACACCCATTCCAAAAATGCTCTTCAGTAGTACGCTATTGGCCGATTGCGAACCGGACCCGTTGACCGTTGCGACCTGTATGCTGAAGTCATTTACGACGCGTCTGGTGGCGTCCAATTCTGTAGAAACGCCCTGTTCTTGACCCAGGGCCAGGTCTCCAATCGCCATGTGGCGGGATTCCCTTCGATTGAAATTCCAGAAAGACCGACGCTCTCTCAATTAATAATTATAGCCACTAAGTCGAAGATATGTCGGTACCGCACCCAAGTGGTTAATGCTCAAACGGATAGAGACAACTATCGGCACTAAATTTCCGGCTTAGTCCCAATATGTGAGCCGTTAGCTGAAATTAGCTATTTTATAGCTCAAGAATATGAGTTCCCGCTGCGCCGCAAGCTTCGTCGAACGCCTCTAGTTCCGAATCCTCGCCATCACCCGTTCGATATTCGCCCGGCCTGTAGCATCCACCGGGAGCAGCGGCGACCGCGCCTTTCCGCCGTAATACCCATTGAAATCGCAAGCATACTTGATCCCGGCAATCCCAAAATCACTCGTCACAACCTTGCTCGCCTCTGCAATGCGAGCCTGCTTTTCGAGCGAAAGCTGGTCGTCGTGCTCCTTCCAGGCTGTATAAATCTCTTGGCAGGCCTGTGGAGCACACGTCGCAAAGCCAAGAATCGCTCCACTTGCTCCCGCATCCAGAGACTCCTTCAAATTCGACGCCGATCCAGTCAGCACCTGAAACCCGACCTCCCTGGTCCGCGTCTTCAAAGCCGCCGCAGGCGGCGCAGCAGCCACCGCGACAGCCCCATTCGCGGCCGACCCCAAACCCTCCGCCGCAATAAAGCTCCCCGTCGCCTCAGCCTTCTGCTTCAGCATCCGCCCCGTAACCGCCTCAAAGATCGTCGTCACCGTCACCGTGCGCTTCGGAGCAAGACGAGTCGCCACCACCACATCCCGCACCCGCTCCACACTCCCGCTCGACTCCTTGAGCCCGATGATGTTGGGGTGCTGAGCCAGCTCATCCACCACCTCCAGAGGAATCTCCGCCGCAGTAAACTTCGGAATCGAATAAAGCAGCACCGGCAAAGGCGACCGATCTGCCACCGAACGAAAATAATGCAGCAGCGTTGGCCCATCCAGTTGCGGCCGGTAATAGCAAGGATTCCGCACCAGCACAGCGTCATATTCCAGACCTGCCGCCGTTTCCGCCAGCTCTATCGTAGCCTTCACGCTCTCGCGCCCAATCCCGGCCAGCAGCACCTTCTCGTCCGCCGCCGTCTCCGCTGCCACGCGCAGCACATCGCGAGTCTCAGCGTCATCCAGCGCAACCGCCTCACCCGTCGAGCCCAGTACCACAAGCCCCGACAGCGCCGTCAGCGACAGCCGCGAAACATTAAACTCCAGCTTCTTGAAATAAATCCGTTCATCCGGATAAAACGGCGTAGTGATAGGAGCGAAAACACCTTCAAGCAACATGTCTGCATTTTAGTGCAGTAGCGCCCCGACGCAGAAGTAATCCTAACCCCTAATCCCTGCCTGCGCCGCATGCAGCTCCTGCAGCGAAATCACCGAAGTATGCTTCTGCTGCATCGCAGCAATCCCATCCGCTGCCGCCTGCGCCGCCGCAATCGTCGTAATCGTAGGAATCCGCGCCAGAACCGCCGCTCGCCGTATCGCCTTCTCATCAAAGAACGTATCCTGTCCGCGCGGAGTATTCACAATCAGCTGAATGCGATCGCCCTTGATCAGGTCCACCACATTCGGCCGCCCCTCTTTCACCTTGAAGACCCGCTCGACCGTCATCCCAGCCTTCTCCAGCACATTCGCCGTTCCCTCAGTCGCAACGAGGTGAAACCCCAGCTCCACATACCGCCGAGCCAGTGCAGTCGCCGCAACCTTGTCCTGATCATTGACGCTAAAAAAGACAGTCCCGCCGCCCGGCAACACCTGCCCCGCCGAAAGCTGCGCCTTCGCAAACGCCTCGCCAAAGTTATCTGCAACCCCCATCACCTCGCCCGTAGACTTCATCTCCGGACTCAGCACTGTATCCGCTCCAGGAAACTTGTTCCACGGAAATACCGGCGACTTCACATAGAAATACGACCCAAGATCGAGATCTCTGCCGCTCGCCATCTGCTCCGGCATCAACTCCCTCAGCTTCCGTCCCGTCATGAGCCGCGAAGCAATCTTCGCCAGCGGCACGCCCGTTGCCTTCGAAACATAAGGCACAGTACGCGAAGCCCGCGGATTCACCTCAATCACATAAACCCGGTCCTCGTCCCCGCCATTGCGCTGGATAGCAAACTGCAGATTCACCAGCCCCACCACCTTCAGCGCCATAGCCAACTTCCGCGTATACGCTCGAATCGTTTCCAGCGTCTCCGGCCGAATGCTCACCGGAGGCAGCACGCATGACGAATCCCCCGAGTGAATGCCCGCCTCTTCAATATGCTGCATGATCGCGGCAATCACCACATTCTCGCTGTCGCACAGCGCATCCACATCAACCTCGACAGCCGACTCCAGAAAGTGATCTACCAGCACTGGGCGGTCCGAAGAATACTCAACCGCAGTAGTCATATAACGCGCCACTTCCTGCGCGTCATAAGCAATCACCATAGCCCGCCCGCCCAGGACGTACGACGGCCTCACCAACACCGGATACCCAATTCGCTCACCAACCGCCAACGCCTCTTCCACGCTAGTCGCCGTGCCACCCGCCGGCTGCGGAATTTCCAAATCCTCCAACAGCTTTCCGAACCGTTTGCGATCCTCAGCCAGATCGATCGATTCTGGCGAAGTCCCAATGATCGGCACACCAGCCTTCCTCAACCGTTGCGCAAGATTCAGCGGAGTCTGCCCGCCAAACTGCACAATCATCCCGATCTCGGCGCCAGACGTTGCCTCATGCTCGTAAATCGCAAGCACATCCTCAAGCGTCAATGGCTCAAAGTACAACCGGTCCGAAGTGTCATAATCCGTCGACACAGTCTCCGGATTGCAGTTCACCATGATCGTCTCGTAGCCGTCTTCCTTCAGCGCAAACGCAGCGTGGCAGCAGCAATAATCAAACTCAATCCCCTGCCCAATCCGATTCGGACCGCTACCCAGAATAATGATCTTGCGCTTGTCCGTCGGCGGAGCCTCATCCTCTTCGTCATACGCCGAATAAAAATAAGGCGTGTACGATTCAAACTCCGCAGCGCACGTGTCTACCAGCTTAAAGACTGGCCGAATCCCATGCGCATATCGCAGTTCCCTCACCTGCGCAATCCCATCATGCCCCACCCGGTTCCACTCATTCGCAATGCGCTCATCGCTCAAACCCAGCCGCTTGAACTTGCGCAGTTGCGTCGGCGACACGCTTTCAAGATCGAGCGAGCGGAGCTCCTTCTGCGCCTCGCTGATCTCGCGAACCTGATACAGAAACCACGGATCCATACCCGTATAACGCGCCACTTCGCGCACGCTCATTCCGCGATCAAACGCAAACCGTATGTAATTTAGGCGCTCCGGCTGCGGAGTAACCAGTCTCTGCGTTAGCCTGCGCGGCTCCAGCTCTTCCGATCCCGTCTTCTTGCCCGTCTCGAGGGATCGCAGCGCCTTCATCAGCGACTCTTTAAATGTGCGCCCAATCGCCATCACTTCGCCGACCGACTTCATCTGCGGGCCTAGCGTGTCATCCGATCCGGGAAACTTCTCAAACTGCCACTTGGGAATCTTCGTTACCACATAATCGATCGTCGGCTCAAAGCACGCTGGCGTCATCCTTGTAATATCATTCGGAATCTCATCCAGCGTGTAGCCCACCGCCAGCTTCGCCGCAATCTTCGCAATCGGAAATCCCGTAGCCTTTGAAGCCAGCGCAGACGACCGCGAAACACGCGGATTCATCTCAATCACAGTCATGCGACCATTCGCTGGATTTACCGCAAACTGCAC
>Ga0206972_1077_pt1 | contig 24043 bp, 27 predicted proteins | sample Alteio_BWOrgHeat_86_FD_152925 | JGI IMG/M metagenome (GOLD analysis project Ga0206972, IMG submission 152925) | Enriched cells from forest soil in Barre Woods Harvard Forest LTER site, Petersham, Massachusetts, United States -... | ecosystem: Environmental > Terrestrial > Soil > Temperate forest >...
TATTCAATTGAGTTTCAGCGTTAGCCACAGCTGAATCCAATGTCTTCAGCAATAAACGTCCACCTTTTAGCTGACAGTAGGCTAGCTGTATTTTCGCTTCGGCCACAGTGCGTCCACGGATTAAATCAGCTGCTAGCCGCGCTTTGCGTGGACTAATTCGAATGTATTTTGTTTTAGCAAAGCCTTGCATAGTTTATTTTTTCCCTTTTGATGCTGGTGTCGCTGGTTTTGGAGTAGCTTTTGCTTCAGGTGATGCGCCACCAGCTGCCTCAGCAACTTTTTTGGATCCATGCCCTCTAAAGACTCGAGTTGGAGAAAACTCACCCAATCGATGTCCGACCATATTTTCAGAAACAAAAACACTGATAAACTTCTTTCCGTTATGCACTTCAAAAGTATGCCCGATCATTTCAGGAAGAATCATCGATCGTCTCGACCATGTTTTGATCGCTGCTTTTTTGCCGATTTGGTTCTGTTTTGACACTTTATCGAGCAAATGATGGTCTACAAACGGCCCTTTTCTTAAAGATCTACCCATTTTTCACTACCTCTATTTCCTGCGATCTTTGACGATCATTTTGTTGGACTTACGTTTGCATCTTGTTCGGAAGCCTTTGGTATACATTGCCCAAGGTGTTTGTGGAAGGTAACCATTGTGTTTTCCTTCACCACCACCGTGCGGATGGTCAACAGGATTCATGGCCGTACCACGAACAGTAGGTCTAATTCCTTTCCAACGACTTCTTCCAGCTTTACCTTCTTCGCGAAGGTTATGCTCAGGATTGGAGACAGCACCAAATGTAGCTCGGCATGTTTCATTAACCATGCGCACTTCACCAGATGGCATCTTGAGCGTCACATAACCATCACTGCGGGCCATCAACTGAGCTGAAAGACCAGCAGATCGAACGAGCTGAGCTCCACGCCCTGGATATATTTCAATGTTGTGGATGACAGATCCAAGTGGCATGTACTTCATGCGCATACAGCATCCAACGTTAAAAGCTCCCTCATCATCAGTAACAACAGTGGCACCTGCCTTTAAACCTTGAGCGGCGATGATATATCTTTTTTCGCCATCTGCATAATTTAAAAGAGCTATATAAGCTGATCGGTTTGGATCGTATTCAATCGAGCCGACTTGAGCAGAAATTTTTTCTTTGTCTCTTTTAAAATCGATCAGACGATAAAAACGTTTATGTCCACCACCTTTATGGCGGCACGTAATGTGTCCATGATGGTTACGCCCGTTAGTGCGCATTTTCCGTTGGAGAAGAGATTTCTCAGGTTTAGCAGTTGCTCTCTTCCCTTTCTCAGGACGTGTCAACCCTTCATGTGCCGTCAAAATGAGATGTCTTTGTCCAGCTGTTTGTGGTCGATATTGCTTCAACATATGAGTTCAGACTCCCAATTAGCTTTTCTCTTCAATTACGTCGCCAGGCTGTAAAGTGACAATCGCCTTTTTAAAACCTGCTTTAACACCTTCACGGCCTCGGACCCTGCGGGATTTTGCTTTCACATTGATCGTATTCACCGCAATTACCCGAATTTTGGATTCGCTGTAAATCTGTTCGATAGCGTCTGCGATCTCTTGTTTTTTAGCGCGCTTATCAACAATGAAAACGTATTTTGGTGAATCACACTTTTTCACACATGGATTGCTAACATTGGACTGCAACGATTCAAGCACAACTGATTTCTCAGTTACATGTCTTGAATGAATGACACTGTATGGATTCTTTGAAGGATTCTTTGATGTCATTATTGTTGCCCTCCTAATAGCATCTTCAGTTGATCAAGTGCTGATTCCATGACAACTAAATCATGATTCACAATCACTTCATATCCGCTGACGCTTGGCATTTGTCTAAAATTGATTTTAGGAATGTTGCGCATGCTCTTGATGAAGGTCTCATATTTTTCTGAAGGAGCTGCATTGTCTTCAAAGAAACCCTCTCCCAGAAAAAGCACTCTTCCATCATTGATTTTGAGCTTTTCTAGTAATTCCACAACGCGTTTTGTCTTAGGCTCTTTAAACGAGTCAAATGACAACACATGAACCTTGTTTTCGGTGATTTTTTCGATGAGAAGATGACGTATAGCCGCTCTTCTTTCTTTTCGATTGATCCGAACATGCTGATCAAATTTTGGTCTTGGAGCATGAACTCGTCCACCACCTTTATACTGTGGCGCACCTAAATATCCTTGTCGCGCTCGCCCCGTACCCTTTTGCGGGTGAGGCTTTTTACCACTATGGCACACTTCTGCGCGGGTCTTTGTACTTGCTGACCACTGTCTCGCATTAGCGCGAAGTGCAACTAAGTAATCTTTTATCATTTGCGAATTAGCAGTTGTCGTCAGTAAATCGTCTTCAACTGACACTTGTCCAACTTCTTTACCGGTAAGATCGTATTTTTTCAGTAAAGCCACAACCTATCCTCGTACTATTTTTTCTGTGCAGTAATTTTTTTCTTAGCTTTAGTGACAAACACTAAGCCGCCAGGTGCTCCAGGAATTGCTCCTTCAACAATGATCACGCGTTTTTCTTGATCAATTCTCACAACTCGAAGATTTTGCACGGTCACTTTTTCAGCTCCCATTCTGCCCGCTTTTTTTACACCAGGCAAGCAACGACCAGGAGTACTTCTCATTCCAGTTGAACCAGCATGGCGATGAAACCCAGATCCATGTGAAGCAGGTCCACCAGAGAAATGGTGCCTTTTCATGACCCCTTGATACCCCTTCCCTTTAGATACTCCAGCAACATCTACAAATTTAACATCATTGAAATGATCTACACCTATCTCTTGTCCGAGAGAATAGCCTTCGAGATCAGCAACTCGCGATTCTGCTAAGGTCTTACTCAGCATGTCGCCCGCTTTAGCTAAATGACCCTGAACTGGTTTTGAGATGTTTTTTTTCGACTTAACTTTTGAAGCAGACAACTGAATAGCCACATAGCCGTCTGTCTCTTTGCTCTTGAGTTGAGTGACTATATTCGGCTCGGCTGCGATGACTGTGCACACGACTTGATTGCCGCTTTCATCGAATAATCGAGTCATCCCTTTCTTTTTACCTATTAACTTTAGAGTCATAGCTTACCTTTGGTGTAAATGACCAATCCAACCATCGTTCTGGAAGTTCTTTGCAACTTTAAATTGTCGAATTCGTTTGAATTGCTATCTTTGAGCATCTCTCTCCGTGATAGTGTTATGTAGTATGCGAGCTGTCGAGAGCAACGCACTTACATATCACTCGCCCAGTTTCTTAGGCTAAAGCGTAGAGGCTAGCAAATCCTTTGATTTTTTCACAATTAAAATTTCCCAATTCCTCATTTAAAAAAATTTATCCGCTGATTTTATGTCGCACAATCCACGTTGAGATGAGCACTGCAGCTAAGGAACCAAAGACGCACGACTCGACTCTTTCCTTGGACTTAAAACACTTTGGAGTTTGGACTAATTTAACCCCGAAGTGGCGCAAAATCAGTTCAAATCTTGGTTTGCTCTCTATGATTGACCAGAAGCTTATTACTTTAAGCAAAAAACATGATTAATGGGATATGCATGATACGCATGATCGAAGAAGAAAACGCGGCGGAGCCGCGCGCCGCTCTGCGGCGAAAATTATTTATCATGCGTATCATGCAGATCTTGCTAATCAAGTTTCTTGTATCACCCAAAAAAATTTATCTACTGATTTTGTGTCGAACAATCCACGTTGAGATGAGCACTGCCGCCAGGGAAGCAAATACAAGAAAAATAACAACCCATTCCCTAAGTAATATTTTGGGTTTCATGCTCGACTTAACTCTTCCCTTGGACTTAAAACGCTATTATATACGACAGAAGCCACTGCAAGTAGACAGCTTATCCCCAAAACAGTTCCGGAAACCACTGGGTGGATCATGACTCCTGTGAGTGTGAGCAAGCTAAGAGCTGCCCAAACGATTGTGCTTATGTGAGCTGCGAGATCGACCATCGCTTTTCTGACGTAATGAACATGCTGAGGATCTGCTGAATACCGCAGCTCTTTTTGATAGTCCCGAATCGCCGCCTCTACGCCAAATGCCGAGGAAATCACCCAAGCCCCATGAATTGTTTTTTCAATTAAGGGCGAAAATAGACCTACAGATAACACTTTAATACTAGCTCCCCACTCTAGTAAATAAAGGCTATCTCTTGTCAATCTAATTGACTCAACGCAGGTTTTTTTAATCGCTTCTACTTGCCGTGTCTTATCTGAAATAGTGGATTGGAAAGAGCGAAAGAGCTGATGAACGCCCTTGACAAGCCCCGTCGCAGAACATGCCCATAATAGCGCCCAGACGCCTCCTTCCATGACTTTGTAGCTGCTGATCCTTGCCTGATTGAATCCAAGCCATTTAAAACTTAAACTGTGCGCTTGAGTAGACGATGAAAGGCTGGCAATGGAAAATGTGGACATAGAACATGCAGATAAATTTTTTCAACGCAATGCTAATGTAAACAAACTTTGCTTACAAGAGGCAATTGAGCCTACAAGCTTGAAGCTCGCCTTTCACAGCCTATCTGCTGAAACTTATCAAACATTTTTGTGGCAATCTCTGCTGAAAATGTCGTAACAGCTAAAGCCAAGCAGAGATGAGGAGAAACGGCAACTGCGCAAAATAGGTTCATGGCGCTTAAGATTGAACTTGATAGATACAGAGCCTCAACCGTTAAATTTGTTCTTGTCCATGGTGTTTTTTTGTAGACAGCCGGTGGAACTTCAGTTGGCAACGGTGCTTTATAATTTTTCCATATAGTGAAAGCATTCACTGCATCAATACCCGTCGTATAGAGATCCACTAGCGCGCTGCAATTTCCTAAATACTTAAGCTGTTTTACATACAGTGTCAAATCTGTTAATCCAGCCTGCTGGAAAAACTTCATGAGTTGTACACTATAGGAACTTAACCCCAACGTACTAATAGTTGATTTTTTCAATTGTGTGATTCTTTCTTCTCTAGTTTTTGATTGTACCAGGGTTGAATATTCAGATTTTAACCTACTCAGCTTAATCAAAAAATCTGATACCGCTAAAGGTGCAACGTGTTGTTTTAACAGCTTCTGGGAGTTCATAGCTTGGTTTTGTCTTTCTAGAGACGACGTTGCATTAGCTATTAACGATAAAAGTACATTTAAGCCCTTATAGCCTTTTTTCACCCCACTGATTTCTTGATAGACTTTTGCAAACTGAGGTACAGCATTTCTATCAACGTTGGATAACGCTATAGGACTGAATGGATCTGCCGCTTTTTGAATACTCATTGTATTCCAACGCCATAAGTTATTACATTGTTAATTATAGCACTTAAAACACTTAATGTTTACTGTATTGATTTTTATAACTAATAAACCATTAACTATTGATATACTTTGATTTAATAACACTTGAGCAGAACGTGTTTTGGGAGAACGTCCTTCACACCCAGTAAAGTCTGGCAGGAATTTCTCAATGCGGACGAGTTCAAGAATTTTTATGAGCTGCTGCTGTTTTTCTGTCGGTGGATCCGAGTTCTTCTGCAAGCCATGGAAAAGAGACTCTTGAATTTTGACCCAGCGTGACAGTGTCGTTGTCAGTTTTTGGAATTTTTGTTTAGCAATTGCAATTGTATTAAGTATAAGGGTTTTATTCTAAAAGAGTTGCGAGAAAACAGCATAAAGCTGACGGACGGTTTTCGGTACCAGCTTAGATCTTAACTTAAGAAGACCACGAAAGACAGCCTTCTGGTTTGTTTTGCAATTTCCTCTGACAGAATGGAATTATGGGTAGGTTATCGATTATTAAGAACAATCCTAACCCTCTCAATCTAGACAACTTATTTTTAAATTAATTTTTTTATTAACATTGTTGATTTTATTATAAACAATATATTATCATTATTAGTGCAACACGCAATTAAACCAGCAACAATAAAGGAATAAAAAAATGAGTATTCGATTTCCACCATTATCAATAACACCATTGCCAGTATTACCACTAACACCATTACTAGTAACACCAACACCAGCACCAGTAACACCGTTACTAGTAACACCAACACCAGCACCAGTAACACCGTTACTAGTAACACCAAAACCAGCACCAGTAACACCATTACTAGTAACACCAACACCAACACCAACACCAACACCAACACCAACACCAACACCAACACCAACACCAACACCAACACCAACACCAACACCAACACCAACACCAGTAACACCATTACTAGTAACACCATTACTAGTAACACCATTACTAGTAACACCAACACCAGTACCAATAACACCGTTACTAGTAACACCAACACTAGCACCAGTAACACCGGCACCAGTAACACCGGCACCAGTAACACCAGCACCAGTAACACCAGCACCAGTAACACCAGCACCAGTAACACCAGCACCAGTAACACCAGCACCAGTAACACCAGGACCCAGCTTTGGAGAAGGCCTCCCTGATGCTGGCCTAGCCCATCTCGCAACTCTCACAGCTCCAAGCTCACCTTATCCTGAGGCTTGGGCAGACTGGAGTCCACCGAAACAAGAAGAAAAGTCTTGTTCCATTTGCTTAGACCGCTGCCCTATGGATAATCGAGTGAGGACGGCTTGTAAGCATTTTTTTCATGGAGCCTGTCTTCAGTCATGGCTAGCTGGACATAAAACCTGCCCTATTTGTAGATTTAGATTTAATATTATTAAGTAAGCTTATTCCAAACCATGGGGACGATGGTCTCCATGGTTTCTTAAATTACACATAAAATCTTCATTAGACTTCTTGCACACTCCCCTTCATGCACGGGCACGCACACACGCACGAAAAGATGCATGCAAGAAATCTATTGACGTTTTAGGCTGAAAGAGCAACCCCGGCTTGCCGATCGGCAACCACAATTTTTTCATAGAAATAACTTGAAACTTTAAAGGTTAGCCAGCTGGCGCTTAAAGATAAATTTAGGTTAAGCGAGCTTAGAAATGTGAGTTTTGATAGATGGGCAAGGCCAGCATCTGTGATGTTCTTGCAATTAGATAGATTGATAGAGGTAATGCGAGTCCCACTTGCTTTATCAAGAATAGTTTTAAGCTCGCTATCCGATAAATTGAGTCTAGAAAGATCTAGACATCCGTCGTTGACGAGAGATAGGTTACGCCAAGCTTGGCATACAGGATGGACGCGAATTATTTGTTGAGCAGGAAGGAAACTTAATATACGTCCGAAAACGTCGCTAGAGATAGCCTTTATGCCAGTCATTGGGTGTTTAAGCGTAGTTTGTGAAGGGGCATGCACAGACACTGATTGCGCTGTCACTTGTAAAGTTAAAGGGGTTAATGATAATGACATTGCTAACACTCCTAATTGTAATGATTGTTAATCACTCTACAAATTGTGTGATTTATTTAAAATATTATTTAAGCAATCGTAATTAAAGGAATAAGAAAAACAAATAATTTCTGACTTGTCGGCACTTACCAAAACAGCTCAAAGAAGCAATTAATCAGGAAAGGGGCAGAGCATTGAAAACGCGGAGACGCCAAGTCGCAACGGCGCAGAAAAAATTTCCTTTGCGTCTCCGCGTTATTTTTGTAATTTAGCGTCCGCGTTGAATAGGACGTTTAGACTGGACGAGCAACCCTAGCTTGCCTATCGGCAACCACGATATTTTCGTAAAAGTAACTTGAGACTTTAAAGGTTAGCCAACTGACGCTTAAAGATAAAAATATAATGGGAACTACGGGTGATGAGGCCACTGATGCAAAGAAAATACCAACCAAGGCAAGTGCAGACATGGCTATACTGGGAATGTCTTTAGCAATCTTGAGCCAGGATAGATTTTTTTTAGCAGCCATCAAACTTTTTTCCTGATCCGTACTAGCACTTGAATCCGCTTGATAGTTGTGTAGCTTGTAGGATTCCTCTATCAGTTCATTGCCATCTGAAACAATGCCGCACACTTGCTGCACTCCACTAAATACGGGAAGACTGCTTCCTAAGGCAATTACATTCGCTTCGTTCAAAAAACGTGATGACTGACAAAAGGTATAACCGAGATCCGCCCCGTTGATAACAGTTTTTTTGTAAGCCTGTGCAATTTTTTTTGAACGTTCAGGATCGCTTGTGGGACATTGGTGAATGTGTGTTAAGTCATCGACGCTTCTTTTTAAACCTATAGCATCTGTCACAAGGGTTGGCATGCAGAGAGAAGCTCCCGCTGTGCCCACGACTCCACTAATTCTATGCACTTGTTCTAAGCTGCTTTCGGAAAGTAAGTTTGTGAATTTCCACGGAGAAATAGCATAGTCCAGTGCGCGAAAGAAGTCCCATGCACCTGAGGTTGAACCTACGTAATCCTTAACATGATCGATAACACTTTTTGGTCGAGACGGAGTTGATGCGGTTTGAATGGGAGCGAATAAGTCAGAGCTAAGTTTCGATAGAGAAGAAATTGTCATGTTGCAGTCCTGAATAGAAGATTAGAAAGAGAGGCTCTAAGTGAGCCTCTTTCGAAGATAGTGAGATTAAACAACAGCCCCAGCAGTTGCAATTTGTTGAGCTGTTGCCATTCTTGCTCGCAATTGCGCGTTGGCTTTTTCTTGATCTTGACTCTTCACTGGATCGACCATTCTTTCACCAAAGAAAGCACCAATACTGCACACAAGCGCAGATGTCAAACATGCCAACATGATGAGCGGAGGCGTTACACCCATCGCTAACGAAGCTAATCCAATCGACCCTACGCCAACATAAGAAAGATCGCGTCCTAGATTGAGTAAATAGACCCAAGTTCTGGATGAATTCATCGAAGGAAGAGCTTTGATTTTCTCAATGTCCTCAATCGCGCCGTTTCCACAACCGATCACTGTTGATCCAAAATTAATTGCTTCAACAGGTTTAAGCGCCATGCCAGCAAAACGTCCAAATACCAACTTAATACCATCGGCCACGGAATTGACAAACTCTGACCCTTTTTTAATGACGTGTCTTCCTGAAGCTAAAGAAGGACCTTGAAATGCTTTGGATACGGAATCTCCTAATTCAGCCAGTTTCCCAGGAATTTCTGCTGCACTCATGAAGTTTTTTACATCGCCAGCAAACGTGCCGAAATTTTTTACGCCAGGAGAAAGATCAACAACTTGACCTGCCCACAGGGTTCCCTGACTAAAAATTTTGGGGAAATCTTTGGTCTTTAGAAATTCGAGAAAAATCTGCCATGTACTTTTTGGATAATCCACTGTACTTGGATCAAGCGCTTGGTGCAGCGTTGCACTTTGTGCTGGATCTAATCTGATACCTGCTGCTGACATTGTTTTCCTCCTATTAAGGAACCATAAAGAGCAAACAAAGATACAGTAGACCCCGATTTAATGCAACATAACATCTGGTAATTAAAGATTTACTGCGACAGACGAGGAGAAAGAAAAGACAATGGTTGATGAATTCCTTTAAGAAATTCTGCAACATATAAAGATTTTTTGCCTTCCAATTGAATTTCTTGAAGCTGGAGCGCCCCTACTCCACAGGCAATGATTAGGTTTTCTTTGCCAGCTCTTAAAACTGTCCCCGGTTCCGCTTGCTGTGAATGATCGGCAACCCGAGCTCGTTTGATTTTAAGCCTCTTACTTTCGCTTCCGATATAAAGGGTAGCCCAAGCACCAGGATAAGGAGAAAGCGCTCGAATTTGGTTGTGTAGTATAGTCGCAGGCAGTTGCCAATTAATTTTTTCATCTTCAGGAGTGAGCTTAGGAGCCATGGTGACACCCTGTGTATCTTGCAGGCGTCTTGTCACTACACCCTTTTCAATGGCACTTAAAAGTTTTACTGTCATTGAGCAGGCCAAGTCGCAGAGTAGAGTTTCTAATTGACCAAAGGTCATCTCTTCTGTAACTGGAATCTTCTCTTGGACAAGCATATCTCCAGCATCCATCTGTTGGACCATATCAATGATAGTGATTCCGGATTGAGTATCACCATTCATGATGCAGCGTTGGATGGGAGCTGCTCCCCTATACTTGGGAAGTAAACTTGCATGGATGTTGATGCATCCATACTTGGGCATATCGAGCAAATTTTTCTTGATGATTTCTCCATAAGCCACAACTAAAAATAATTCACCTTTGTAACATTGGATCCTCTCAGCACTTTCAGGATGTGATGCTTTTTCTGGCTGAAACAAAGGAATGGAGGGAGAGTTTGCAAGTAGAGCTTCTTTGACAGGCGAGTAGGAAAACTGTAAACTGCGACCTCGAGGACGATCAGGGCGAGTGACGACTGCTACAATATTTGCATGATGTTGGATTAAGTGAACGAGGACCTTTGCAGCAAAAGCTGATGTGCCAAAAAAAACAATCCTCATAGGAAATCCATCTCTGGAAAATAAACTTAAACTCTTTCTTCCAAGAGCTCTTCCAGCTCGTCAAAATCCTCTTCTTGAATCGGCTGACTTGCGATCCCTTGAAAACCAATGAGACCGCGCTTAGACTCGCGGCAGAACTTGAGCCAGTGCTCAACATGAGGGTTCATTTCAATCTCTTTTTCCACAGCCTCGAGCGCTTCTGAAAGCCTTAATCCCGATCGGTAAGTGAGCTTGAATGCTTTAAACAAAGCTTTTCTGACTTCTAAAGGGAATCCTCGTCTTCTCAATCCAACGATGTTCAATCCGCCGAGTTTATAGGGAGATCCTGCGCCGATTGTATAAGGAGGAATGTCATGAGTGATTCTACTGAATCCACCTACCATGGCATACTGACCAATGCGGCAAAATTGATGGACAGGTGTCATTCCTCCTATGATCGCATAATCCTCAACAACAACATGCCCTGCTAACAGAGCATTATTGACCATGATGACACCGTTTTTAATTTCGCAGTTGTGAGCCACATGACAATTAGCCATGATTAAACACTCATCGCCAATGCGAACAGCTGTGCCTTCATGACAGGAAGAATTGATCGTTACAAATTCACGTATCTCGCAATTTTTCCCAATGAACACAAAAGTTTTTTCACCTTTGTATTTTAAATCTTGGGTCTTTGTCCCGATGCTAGCTGAAGGCCATACTATTGTCCCTTCACCAATTATCGTGTAGCCATCAATGTAAGCGTGCGATTTGATCACGACGTTATCAGCAAGCGTCACATTTCCTTTGACTACCGCATAGGCTTCGATGGTCACATTGTTGCCAATCTGAGCACCGGGTTCAACGATTGCAGTTGGATGAATTTTTGATTGCGACATGGATATCCAATTCTTTACATGTTAAAGTTCATAAAGCCATTAATCAGAGCTGATCTTTATCAACTAATGCAAACCCAATCTCAGCCTCCACGGCAACATAGTCATTGACCATAGCTTTGACCAAAATCTTACCGGCTTTGTTACTGATGTGGATTCCTGATGCATGAAGCATTAACACGTCCCCTGGCATCACTGGCTTTCTAAATTTTGCGTTATTGATATTGAGCAATACGGCAATTTTCTCACTGTTTCCCTTTTGGTGCACGAGAATTCCACCAGTTTGAGCCAAGGCCTCTAAAATAAGCACGCCTGGCATGATCGGTACGCCCGGGAAATGCCCTTGAAAAAACTGCTCGTTAATGGTGACGTTTTTTTGCCCGATGATGATATTTTCCTCGAGATTTAAATAAACAATCTTGTCAACCAATAGAAAGGGGTACCTATGAGGTAGTATCTTAGCGATTTCCTTTATATTTAGGATGACAGGTCGACTTGTAGTTGTAGATCCCATCACGAACACTCCATTTTAATCTGATTATATAGCTCCTTAGCAAAGGCGTTATTAGAAGAATGCCCTGATCGGATCGCAATGATATGCGCCAAAAAGGGAACCGGCACCAAAGAAAGATCACCAATAAGATCTAAGATCTTATGGCGAACCATCTCATCAGAGAATCTCAATCCTTCGGGATTTACAATCTGATTTTCTTTGATAATTACGGCGTTTGTTAAACTTCCTCCTTTAACGAGCCCTTTCTCTATCATAGGAGCGATTTCTTCATAAACAGAAAAAGTGCGAGAGGGTGCAACTTCTTTTTTAAAACGATCCTGAGAGAGGACAAATGAATAAAATTGAGTGCCGATTGCACTCGAATGAGGATAGTGTAATGTATAACTCACGCGAAACTCATCTGAGGGTAATGCGACTAAATGGATATCTCCTTGAGACCAATAAAGAGGCTCTCGGATTCTAACAATTCTTTTATAACCTGATAATTCAGCAACTCCCGCCTGCTCGATCATCTCTACAAATTTGAGCGAGCTTCCATCAAAAATGGGAACCTCTGAAGCTGAAATTTCAATGATGACGCTGTCGATCTCATAAGCGCGTAAAGCAGCTAGCAGATGCTCAACCGTTTGAATGGACATCTTACCATTTCCAATGACAGTGCATCGAGGAGTTCCTTGAATGAAATCAAGATGTGCTGGCAATTGAGGATGCCCCGGCAAATCTGTTCTTTTAAAAATAATTCCTGTCCCTTCTTCATTGGGACATAAACGCAGACGCACCTCTTGCCCTGAAAATAATCCCACTCCTGACGCTTCAATACTTCGCAGCAATGTTCGTTGTTTTTTCTGCGCAAAAAGGGCATGGCACTCGTTTAAAGTGGAAAGTTCACAAGGAAAGGACAACAGTTACCTCAAAATTGTGTTTATCTTTTTTCCATTCTACTCAATATAATCGATAAGAAGTTAACTTAGGTTGAACTTTTCCTTCAACATAATTTTAGCCTTTAAAGGATGCTTAAAAAATTAAATCACCTTATAGACCATCAATAAATCCTTAATTTGTCGACAATTCCTTAATCATCTCATGTTTTAGTTGATAGTCAGAAGTTAAACTCCTTCACACTCTCATCTTAGTATTATTAATTTTTATTATCAAATTAATTTTTTAATTTAGAAATTTTGCGATGAAAATAGCAGCGAATTGCGTAGTAAATAAGAATCAAACAAGAAAGGATGACAATGCCTTTATCACCCCATAGGGAAAATAACGTAGGATAGATATGAGGGACAAAGGAACATTCTAATACACCTTGCTTATGCTCAAAATCTTCTCCTTTTTCTCCAAGCCTGGCCACGACATAGCCATAACTATCTACAACTGCGGTCACTCCGGAATTGCACGCTCGAATCAGAGGTCGCCCATTTTCGACAGTTCTCAATCTAGCATGCGAAAAATGCTGCTCTGCAAGAGAGGAATTGGGATAGTAATTGTCATTTGTCACATTGACCAGCGCCACCTTAGCCTGCGCATTGCGGCGAATGATCTCAGGAAACGTCTCTTCATAACATATTGATACGCTCAAGGGAATTCTAGCCTGTAATTCCTGATCCTCCTTTCCACAAGAAAAAAAATCAAAGATCCCATAGCTTTTTGTCCAATTGCGCATCCATTCACAAGGCAAATACTCGGCAAGTGGAAGCAGCACTTGTTTATCATAGCGCTGCACGCATTCATGATCGGGCCTGAGTAAAAATGCTGAGTTATAGAAGTTGTTTGTCCATGAATCATGGTAATCTAACCCCACAATGACATCTGCTTGACAAACATTAGCTAACGCCTGTGCAAAAAAAAGATTGGAGACATCCACAACTTCCTTTCCCTGCACAAAACGCTGTCTAGCAAAAGGAGGGATCAGCGACGGCAAGGTATTCTCGGCCTTTTCCCCCCATTTATTTTTCCAAATCTGTTGAACTTGAGACAGGGGAAATACTGCATAATCTGCACCATGTGGAACAGCAGCTTCTGGCAACACAATCAGATCCCACTGTTTGTCAGGTAAGTAACTGAGAATGTTCTCCCATTGGGTCATCGGCAGAATGTAATCACTAGCGCGGTGAGTGAGTAACACTTTCTGGGAAGGAAGCAATCCAGTTTGCACGAGCGCAACACGGATTGGCTTTAGCTGTGTTTGATTGTGTTGTTGATACTGAAGATGGATCACTCCAAATAAATAAGGGAGCAAAGCAACGGCAAACCATTGGCTGGCCTTTTTCCAATTTTTGGAATGCCCAACTCCTAAGTTGGTGAACATCACCCAAAAAGAGAGCCCAAACACACCAAAAAGTGCAGCGCTTTGCAGGGGAATGGGATGAAAACTCAACGCAATCCCTACAGGATTCCATGAAAACCCACACAAACATAACAGGCGAGACCATTCGAATAGCGTCCATAGGGCAGCTAAAGCTGCGCAATCACGCACTTTCAAAGATCGCTGAGGAATCCATCTTGTCAGTAGCCCAAATTGCAGTCCGATACAACAGGAAATCACAGCATAAACGAGAAGGATGTAGTACCCTTGATATTCGATGGAACTCATCCAGGATAACTGTATGACTTGAATTCCCGAAAACCAAACAACAGCCGTCCAAAAACGACGCCAAGAGTCTCGAACAGATGAAATCGCGCGGAAAAACAGGGCAAAGCCTAGACAGGCAGCGACCGGACATAACCAAACGATTCTAGAAGGTTGTCCCAAAGAGACAATGAAAAAACTGAAGAGAACTGCACAAAAATTGTTCAACTAGACCTAACTTTCAGGTGCCCTTTTACTAGCTTTTGGAGGTTTAGGTGCTTTGTCGTAGACCAAAAGGACAAGCAAGCCACCGATGATGCTCAAATTTTTGAGAAAAAGCCCCAAGTGCAGCTCCTTCTCGACTCCCTGAAAGGTCCAAAAATGATGGAAGAGTATGGTTGAGGGCACCATGAATAACAGAAGCAAAAAAGCGCCTAATCGAATACTTAACCCGAAAAGAACGAGCAATCCTCCGATCAACTGACAGAAAACAGCGGCAACGAGCAAGAGAAAGGACCAACTTAAGCTCCACTCACAGATTTTTTGCGCCCACTCCACTCCCATTGCAACACCGAGCCAATCACAAAGCGCACCAATCAAGGCTTGTTCTACAGATTGCCAGTTTAATAAGATATAGATGGCAGAGGCGATAAAAATAAGACTTAAACAGACACGCCCAAAAAATCTCACAATGGATTGAATTACACTCATCCCTTCAACTCAAATTTAAAATATATAGCATTTCTAAAATAAACATATTCTGAAAGCTTCAAAACCGTCAATGAGGAAGATTTTAAAATTTTAAGTCAACAGCTCCCGCGAGAAACGGGAGCTGTTGCTAGTAAAAGTGCGACAAAATCTACGATGCCGTTGTACAGTTAAATATTTCTTTATTTTAGCTAGGAACGCGACTTTTGATCACCTTGATCACAGCTAATCTAAACCGTGCTAGATCATCAAAGCAATGCTTTTCTCCCCATTGATCGCCCTCTTTTGGCTCAGGGGCTAGTTGATAGACTTGGTAAAAAATAGCATTTCTTGTCTCTGCTGGTAATTTGTGCAAGGATTGATCAAGCTGTTCCGTCGAGCTTGGTTGATTGATGAGATCGAGCAAGGAGTCAATCGATAGCTCTTTGAGAAGCTCTGGATGTGATAATTCCAAAGCAGCAAGTGATTGCGCTAATTTTAAACGATCCAAATCAATATAACGGTTCTTTTTACCCCATTCAGCGCCCCCTTTAGGCTGTGGAGCCAGCATGTAGATGTAATAATCCATTCTATCTCTGAATGCAACGTCTTTAAATGCGACAGGAATCAGTTTTGCCTCAAAAGCTTTTTCAGCACCCCAGGTAATGCCCGTAAGTAATATTTTAAGTGAGCTTAAGAGTGTGAGTTTTGAAAGATGGGCAAGGCCGGCATCTGTGATTTTTTTGCACTTGATTAAACTAAGTGAGCTTAAGAGTGTGAGTTTTGATAGATGGGCAAGGCCAGCATCTGTGATGTTTGGGCATATGTCTAGATTTAGTGAGCTTAAGAGTGTGAGTTTTGATAGATGCTCAAGGCCTGCATCTGAGATGTTTGGGCAAATTTTTAGATTTAGTGAGCTTAATAGTATGAGTTTTGATAGATGCTCAAGGCCTGCATCTGTGATGTTTTCATTATCGCTTAGATCAAGTGAGCTTAGAGAAGTGAGGGTTGTTAGATGGGCAATGCCCACATCTGTGATGTCTTGGAGGCTTAGATCAAGTGAGCTTAGAGATGTTAGTTTTGATAGATGGGCAAGGCCAGCATCTGTGATGTTTGCAGCGATTAGACTAAGTGTGCTTAGAGATGTGAGAGTTGCGAGATGGGCTAGACCAGCATCTGTGATGTTATAGCAAAAAGATAGATTAAGTGAACTTAATAGTGTGAGTTTTGATAGATGCTCAAGGCCAGCACCTGTGATCTTATTGCATCTGCTTAGATTAAGTGAGCTTAAGAGTGTGAGTTTTGATAGATGAGAAAGGCCAGCATTGGTGATGATGTGGCACTCGCTTAGATCAAGTGAGTTTAGAGATGTGAGTTTTGATAGATGAGAAAGGCCAGCATTGGTGATGATGTGGCACTCGCTTAGATCAAGTGAGTTTAGAGATGTGAGTTTTGATAGATGGGCAAGTCCAGCATCTGTAATATTTTCGCACCCGTCTAGATTAAGTGAGCTTAGGGATGTGAGTTTTGATAGATGTTCAAGGCCAGCATCTGTGATTTTCTTACAATTAGATAGATTGATAGAAGTAATGCGAGTGCTACTTGCTTGATCAAGAATCGTTTTAAGATCGCTATCCGATAAATTGGGCAGTCCAGAAAGATCTAGATAGCCATCGTTGACGAGCGGTAACTTATGCCAATCTTGGCATACATGATGAAGGCAAATAGTTATTTGTTGAGCAGGAAGAAAGCTTAATATACGTCCGAAAACGGCGCTGGGGATAGCCTTTATCCCAGTCGTTGAGGATTTAGGTGTAGCTCTTGAAGAGGCCGGCACAAACGCTGGCTGCGCTACAGCTTGTAAAGTTAAAGGGGTTAATTTGGATAATGACATTATTAAATCTCCTGATTTTTTTAATAATTCATATTTTATCTTTTTTGCTTATTTTACCTAAATATGTAAAATTTATTTATATTTGTGACGTTTCAAAAACCAAGTGCAACAAATGAGATAACTAGAAGATAGCCAAAAAGTTAAGAAAATAGGCTAGCTGTTTTCAAAAATCCTTATGATAATTTTTAGCGAAAATTATCAAACGAGTGCTTTTTGGATGCTAAAAAATGTTTTAAAATTTAGCCCCCAAAAAGCACACTTTTCGTTTGAGTTTTGCAATTCCCTCGCTATACTAGAGGGGCATGAAAAGACCGTTTAGAGAACATCACGTTCTGCAGATTTTCGACGCCTATCTGGCTCAGACCTCCCCACTGGACTACTTTCTGAGTCAGTACTTTCGCGCCAATAAGTCTGTGGGGTCAAAAGATAGAAAAGCCATCGCGGAAGCTGTTTATGGAATCATCCGCTGGAGAGGACTGCTTGATCACCTGATCGATAAGCCTTCTTGGGAGGCTCGCTACCGCGCCTATCATGAATTCATCCCTGAAAAACATCTGGAAAGCCATGCGATCCCTTTGCATATACGGTTGAGTTTTCCTAAAAATTATTTTCAGTATCTTCTCGCTAGTTTAGGACAAGAGCGCGCAACTGCTTTTTGCCTAGCAAGCAATACACCAGCTCCAACTACAGTTCGCGTCAATAGCCTTAAAATGTGTCGAGATGAACTCCTCAACAAGTGGAATCCCCTTTTTCAGGTCTCAGCTTGCCCAAAAGCTCAACATGGCATCACCTTTCATAAAAAAGAAAATTTCTTCGCCATGCCAGAATTTAAGATGGGATTATTTGAAGTGCAGGATGAAGCCAGTCAACTCGTAGCTAATCTTGTCGAAGTTAAACCAGGGGAGCGCGTCTTGGACTACTGTGCAGGAGCTGGAGGCAAAGCTTTAGCCATTGCGACTAAGATGAACAATAAAGGACAGCTCTTTCTGCATGATATTCGCGCGCACGCACTTGCCGAGGCTAAAAAGCGATTAGCTCGCGCGGGGGTTCAGAATGCCCAAATTCTACACAGTGACGCACCTCACAAGTCTACACTTATTGAAACCTGCGATTGGGTCCTCGTCGATGCGCCCTGTAGCGGAAGTGGCACACTAAGACGCAATCCCGACATGAAGTGGAAATTCGATGAAACCATGGTTGATCGTTTGGTTGCAGAACAACGCTCTATCTTTGCTGCAGCGCTTCCCTTTGTCAAAAAAGGGGGTAAAATTGCGTATGCCACATGCAGCGTTCTCAAGATTGAAAATGAGAACCAAGCTCAGTATTTTGAAACGGCGTTCAATCTTGAAAGGCAAGGTGATTATTTCCATTCTTTTCCTGAAAAAGGAGGAATGGATGGTTTTTTTGGTGTGGTTTTTAAGAAAACTTTCTGGTAAAAATAAGCACTTATGAAAAGATTACTTTTAATTTCATTGCTCTCACTCCTCACTTGCCCTTTTCTCCAAGGCGAACCCAAACCCGCTTTTGCAGCTCAAGGTGAGCCTGATGATTTGATCGTTCATAACCGGATCTTAGCCAAAGTGAATGGTAAGACAATCTCTGTGATTGATCTGATGAGAAAAATGGATCTTTTTTTACAGCGCAATTACCCTCACCTTGTTTCCTCTAAGCTAGCGCGTTATCAATATTACTCCTCGCAATGGCGGCAGACTCTCACTTTAATGATCGATCAAGAGCTCATGTTAGCTGATGCTGCGCATATGCAAGTCAAAATCACAGACTCAGATGTACGCGAAGAGGTCCTGTCTCGATTTGGCCCTAATGTCATGGCGACCTTAGACAACTTGGGAATAACCTATGATGAAGCGCGTACGATGACTCACGATGAGATGCTCGTACAAAGAATCATGTGGTACCGGGTTCAAGCAAAAGCTTTTTCTAATGTAAACCCTCAAGAAATAAAAGAAGCTTATCGAAAATACTGTGCTAAAAACCCACCTCGTGAACAATGGCGTTATCAAGTCCTTTCGATTCGCTCGACTCAACGTGAACAATCTGAAATGCTAGCGAAACGCGCTTTTGATCTGCTGCGCGATAAACGAATGGAAATGGCTGCACTGCCTCCTCACCTAAAATCTGAGGATGAAAAAACGACAGTCACTCTATCACCAGAACTCGAAGCAGATGAAAAAAATCTTTCCGATTCCCATAAAGTCGTTTTGAAAGATTTAAAGCCGGGCTCATTCAGCACTCCTGTCTCCCAAGTCAGCCGTGCCGATCAATCCATTGTGTACCGCATTTTTTATTTGAAAGATTACTCCATTCAAAAAACACCCCCTTTTGAAAAGATGGCAGAAGATCTTCGCGAAGAGCTGTTGCAAGAAGCTTTCGCTCGTGAAAATGCACAGTATATCACTAAACTGCGCGAACGACTCGGTTTCGATGAAAAGCATATGCTAGAAACCCTTCCTCCCGATTTCCAACCGTTTGCTGTTAGATGAATAGACATCGTGCGTCTAATATCTACAGACCATCTGAACTGCATGCTTTCTTAAAGGAACATGGAGCAGCTGCGCGTAAAAGTCTCTCTCAAAATTTTTTGATCGACTACAACATTATAAAAAAAATCGTTCAAGCCGCCCAAATCGCCCCAAACGATATTGTCATTGAAATTGGCCCTGGACCTGGAGCTCTCACTGAAGTTTTATTAGATCATGGAGCTCATGTCATCGCTATTGAACTCGATCGCAAGTTTGCACATGCCCTCTCACGACTCCAAACAGAAGGAAGACACCTTGAGATCATCGAAGCAGATGTGCTCAAGCTCGATATAGAAGCTTTATGTGCACGTCATGCAAAAGATAAGTCGATCAAAGTCGTAGCGAATCTACCTTATCACATCACAACGCCTATCCTCGCTCGTTTACTTCCCTTACATGAGTCGATCACTTCATTGACTTTGATGGTTCAAAAAGAATTTTCAGAACGGATGGTAGCATCCGTTGGAACATCAAGCTATAGTAGTTTTACTGTGTTCTTACAGTTTTATTGCGATGTTAAACCATGCTTCACTATAAGTCCTACCTGCTTCTACCCACCTCCTAAGGTACATTCTGCTGTTGTGCAATGCACATTACACCCCCCTGTTTTGCCCGAGCACAACCATGAATCTTTTTTCAAGATGACGCGAACGGCCTTTCAACATCGCAGAAAAATGCTGAAAAGTTCACTCAAAGAACTCTACTCTGTTCAACAGATCGAAGAGGGCTTAAAGATCTTACATGTGAATCCTAAAGTTCGACCTGAAGAACTTTCTCTCAATCAATTCGTAGATCTTTTTCGCTTCTTATCTCTTCCTGTTAGTTCGTAGATAAGGAAAGTCAATCCCACTACACCACAACCAACAAGGGCCAATATTAAAGGAATGTGCAAGGCAAGTAGATCTTTCAAAGCACACCATTGTGCATGCACAGTATAACTGAGTGTTGGACGAACCTCTTTCGACGCAAATAAAGGAGAGCTCACAATCAACTGAGATTGCTCAGAAAAAATGCGAACCTCACCCACTTGCTGTCCAGGCATGATCGGAAGAGCATCGTGCTTCCAATGCACAGCAGATTGATAAATGGGTTCCTCGGAGGGAAAGTATTCGACGATTAAATCATCGAACAGGACAGCTTGAAGAGAAGTTTTCCCTCCGGGTACTTTGTAGGAGAATGTATCAAATTCTTTTGCAAATAACGTGCGAGATGCCAGCTTTTCATGGAAAGCCAGATCAAACAAAGCGATGGCATCCTTATAGCGTTGCTCTAAGTTATCACACCCTAATAGTACTGCAACTAATTTCCGCTTCTTATCTTGTGCCGCTGCAACTAATGTGTACCCACCTAAGCTTGTGTAACCCGTTTTAATGCCCATGGCTTGAGGGTAGTAGAATTTTCCTGGCTTGACCAAAGCATTGTGCTGTAGCAAAAAAGATTCAGGTTGCATGTTAGATGCCGTGCGCACTGAGCGTACTGTCTTAACTACCTCGCACAGCAAGGGATTTTTTAAAGCCTCACGCGCTAAAAGAGACATATCGTAGGCTGTCGTCTTATGCTGAGAGTGTGTTAGGCCGTGAGGAGTAAATAATGTAGTCTGATGACATCCTTTGCTTTTGACATACTCGTTCATGTCTTGCATGAACTGTGACACGCTTCCTGACACATGTTCAGCAATGACATTAGCAGCGTCATTCGCAGAGACTAACATTAATCCATATAAGAGAGTTTTAAAAGGAAGCGTTTCTCCTACTTTTAACCCCATATGCGTCCCACCAAATTCAAGACGATACGGGGGATGTTTTCCATTTTCTGCTCTTCTGACATGAGGCTGAACGGCTGAAACAGCATCAGAGGACGCTGTGATCATGCCATCATAAGAATTTCCGAGTCGCTCTAATGCATACTGCGCTGTGATCATCTTGGTGATACTGGCTGGATACATAGGCGTGCGGGAATTCTTTTCAAAGAGAACTTTCCCGGTCTCGGCGTTCATTAATATGGCTGATTTAGCGGATACTTCAGCCTTTAGAGGCGATGAACCACTGCCTGCAAAAGAAACGGTGTGGAAAAGAACGAGTAAAGAAAACGCAATAGCAGGTAGCATCATAGAAATTCGCTGTTGGGAGTAAATAGCATTTTGTCAAAATTCGGATATTCGATAAAGTGTTGATTTATACATCAGATGTAACTTTATTTAGACAATCTTCTTCAAATCCATCCATGTTTAGCCATGGCTGGGAATCTACCGCCGTAAATTTTTTTAAACCTCTATTTCTTCTCCATAACTTGGATTTAAACCCTTCAGTAGGAATAAAATAAAGATTTAATTCCATTAGTTACTCCCTATCCAACTGGGTAATTAGATGAGATACTGACTTTAAAATAATCTGCGGACCTGTTCAATATAAAATTTTTAGTTAACACTCCTTGACAAGCCCCCCATTTTAGGGGTAGACTTGAGATAGGACCCGAGAATAAGAAAGAGGGTAAAGATGATTAACCCAAAGGTTTTAGAAGAAGCCTTCGATGAATTTTCCACTGATCTCCAGAAATGGATACCAGATGGAATTATCCACGTCGACTTAAACCTCCTTCACGATTTGGGATTATTAAATCACGCTGAATGGGATCACTCCATCAGCGATGCGCACCTTACCCAGTACTTTCACATCATTGAAACTCAAGACCGCGTTACCTTGTTTAATGAGCAATTTGCGATTTGGATTGTTCCATACCTTGTCAATGACACGCCCACCACCACCACCTACATCGCTCTCATACAAGGCCCCAAACCTCATTTAGAAATCGTTTATACAACAAATGGCGTCTACAATACTCCCAAGTACATTTTGAAAATCTTGCAGCATTATTTGACAGAAGTTCAAGACACTGAAAAAGTGCTATCTTCTTTTGGAAAAAAAACTTAATGAGGCAGTTGACCGTCTCTTAAGATCAACCCATCGACAATTTTTTGTGCTAAAGAGCGATAAACAGGCAATCGCGCATCGTCATGCCCGCCGTCGACAGAATCTAATTGTCCCAAAGAAAAATCCAGTACAGTCTGTGGTTTGCCATCAGAATTAAAAAAGACAAGATCGCGAATGGAATTGGAATCTACATAATCGTAATCAGCTGTAGCATTGATGATCTCTGGACCAAACAAAATCTCGCAAGAGTAGTTATCGACTAACTTCACCTCAGCAGCCACCGTCTCCCGATTTTCAGTTCCTACAATGTTATCGCGCAATTTGCCAGAAACGGGATTGCGATCGTAGCGGTAACCGATCCTTTCATCCCCAGAGGACAAAATACTGACATGCAATGTGAGGTTGCCATTGTAGCGAGAATATTCAAACTGTCCAGAAGCACTCAGCGCTAAAACGAGCTCATTAATTAATATCCCTTCAGAATCTCCTTTAATGAAAGGAACAGAAATGGTCGTTTGTGCATCTTTACTGGTGTCTGTAAAATGATAACCGCATCCCGTTGCCATCAGAACAGTCATGAGAAGTAGTAACTTCACCGCACAACATCCTCTTCAGATGAAGGCAGATCCATCATCTTTGGTTCAGAATCAACAAGCTGTCCAGTGACAGGCAATTTCAAAAGAGGTGAAACCACTTCCGAAGATTCCTCTTTTTCTTCTTGAGGACGGTATTTCATTTTTGTAAGGCGTCGCGATGCGACTTGCGCAGTCTTGGTATTGGGGTACTTAGCCATGATGCGAGTGTAGTAAATGTAGGCTGCATGAGGCTTTTTGGTTCTTTCATAAAAGCGCCCGGTGTCATAGAGATTGCTGGCGAACAACTCTTTCATCTCCATCACCATTCCTTCAGCAAGAGCTAACCTTTCTTCCCCAGGGAACCCATTTCGGAATTTTTTAAGGTTGATCTCTGCTAGGTCTAGAAAATCTTGATCGGGATATTCCTCTTTACATTGTACGAGATAAGCTTCGCAAATGCCGATGTAACTTTCCACCGAAAGAGGATGCTTTGGAAAACGGCGAATCAAGGTTTGATAGGTTTCCACACATGCTTTATAATCTTCATCCATAAGTAAAAGCTGACCTTTACCAAAAAGAGCTTGTGCAGCTAACTCGTGGTGCGGCAACGCCGTAATCACTTCATCGTAAATAGCGATCGCTTCGTCCCTTGCTGGCAACCACTTGGGCATGCTTTCCCAGCCTAAAATATGACGCTTAGCTCCCCCATGAAATTGCTCGGCAATTTTAAATTTATACTGTATAGCTTCTTCAAAAAATTTGGGAGTAGCCTGTTTTTTAAGGTACTGGGTCAAAGCGCTGTTGGCTTGTTCAAATTCGCTCGTATGAAAATAACCTACACCCAGATAAAAGAGAGACTCATCCGCAAACGGCGTTGAAGAGAAATTACTGGTGACGATAAGCGCTTGGAGAACTAACTCTTCCCATTCCTGCTTTTGATACGCATCCATAGCAGCAGCATAATGTTCTTGTACGGACATGGTAGCGACGTAATTGGAATTGACCCATTTACCATTTTTTAAAGTGTAGCCTGCATGAGAAACCAGGGTAGGTAGCAACATCAAACATAACATGATCCATAACTTGTGCATAA
>Ga0206972_1079_pt1 | contig 23884 bp, 19 predicted proteins | sample Alteio_BWOrgHeat_86_FD_152925 | JGI IMG/M metagenome (GOLD analysis project Ga0206972, IMG submission 152925) | Enriched cells from forest soil in Barre Woods Harvard Forest LTER site, Petersham, Massachusetts, United States -... | ecosystem: Environmental > Terrestrial > Soil > Temperate forest >...
TAAATAAACGCCTCAGAAAACAAATGGACCGAGGCACTCGGGTACAAATTGTACAAAGTCGAGCTTAGGTCCTGCCACACAACTCTTCGATGTGTTCCACAATGCCTGCTGTGACATCTTCGGGATGGATAATGCCTTCCCGTTCGGGATAGAAATCTCCCCGATCAAATGGAACCTTGCGCAACTCTTCAAGAAGAGCTAAGCAACGCGTAGGATTTAAAGTTCCACTGTTTAGCTTATCGATCATCCGATGAAAAAGATCCAACAGATCTTCCTTAGCAACCGGAAACTGCTCGTTGAGATTAAATCTCAAGGCAACCACATCTTCATCATCGAGGTTGATGTGCATGGTTCCCGCTGTAAATGAGGGTCTTCCCATGATAAGTGAGCCCCACATCCCTGTAGATTGTCGATCGAAATCGGCTTTCACCAATTGATCGGGTTCCATGGAAATGAGTTCGGTTTTTATCCCTTTCAACCAATTGTATACGCGCACAGCTGCAGAGTGAATCGGAGCACGGTGGTGAAAACCATATGCTGATGTAACACCTAAAGTAATGGCTGTGGCAGGTCCTGTCGGCGCCATGGCTACACCCACAGCAACTCCAACAATGACATCTGTTGGACCTAATAAAGACTGTGCCATCGCCTTCGCTTGTTTAACTTCTTGCTTTAAGGAATCCACTAGTCGCATGATATGAGCACTTCTTCTCTTAATCTTTTCCAACTCGTCTTGCGTGAGTTTAATCTTTTCCGCACATTCCTTAGTGTACTCTGCTTTTTCCAATCCAGCCACAAGCGCATCTTCAGATTTTTGTATGGTTTGCACAGCGCAAGTGAGGGCTTGGTCTTTGAGATTGTTAGCTTCGAGTAGAGCTTGAAAAGCAGAGGCAAATTTTTCATCCGATGTCGTCAACAACGCTTGCCCATTTTTACACGATTGAAAAGCAAGGGCTCCTAATCTTTCCAGGGCAGCCACACGCTCTTGCAAAGGCATCCCCTCTTCACGAGCTACTGCTTGAATCTCTCGAAATAAACCGGCACACTTACAGTAGATCTGATTAGACTTCTCGCTTGCCTTACGCGCTTCCTGCAATAACCTCTCAGCTTTTTTGAAGCTGAGTAGAGACGCTTCATTAAGACGCATAGCTTCCTGCTTTTTCAAGCGCAACTCTTCGATACCTTGCGTATTGATCTGTCTGATGGCGTCTAGTTTATCATGAAGCTCGGCTACACCGGCTTGGATCACGGTGAGATTCTGACCAATCTGCTGGTAGGACGCTTGTTGTCCCTCGGTCAGTACTTCGATCATGCCCACATCAGCATTGATGTCAGATAGTACGCGTTGCAATTCTGTACTTTGAGGATGAGTGCTTAAGTTGTAAAGCTCTCGTGCGCCAACGAGCGCTTCAGCTGGGCCTAGCACGACACTTCCGGAACAGGTGCTTGCAACCCCTCCTAAAAGGGAAAATAAAGAACTCAGCGCTCGAGCAGGTGTGCGTTGTGCACTACCGACAAATGTTCTCAAGACTTGCGTTTTGGAATAGATGGTTTCAGCTCGTTGAATAAGAGCAACTCCTCTTGCACTTACAGCAGCACTCATAGCCACCTCTCAATTAAAGAAAATGTAAAATTAACATAAAGTGATTATTAGTCCTATTTTTTTGTGAATTTTACTTGGCATCAAAAGGAATCTCCTGGTTTGATATAAAGGTACAAAAATGAGTTTTAAGAATCGGCAATTCTATGAGCGAACCTGTTTCAACTACACATCCCTTCGACGAACCTGGTGTATCAGGAAGATACATTGAGCCTTGCATCATGGTAATTTTTGGAGCAACCGGTGATTTAACAGCGAGGAAGTTATGTCCCGCACTTTACAATTTAGCACGAGAGGGACAACTACCTCCTCAATTTGCTTGCGTAGGCTTTGCTAGAAGGGAAAAAAGCCATGATCAATTCCGAGAAGAAATGCGGGAAGGAATCAGCAACTTCTCACGCGTTAAACCCATTGATGAATCCCTGTGGGCAAATTTTAAGGATCACCTGTTCTATCATCAATCGGAGTTCCACGATGTGGAAGGCTACAAAAAATTAGGAGCTTTCCTACAAGAACTCGATAGAAAATTGGGCACAAAAGCCAATCGCGTATTCTATCTTTCGACACAACCGAGTTTTTTTCCGTTGATCTGTGAAAATCTTCATCGCGCTGGACTCATTTACGATACTGACACAACACAAGATAAATGGTCTCGCATCATCATTGAAAAGCCTTTTGGACATGATTTAAAATCGGCAGAATCCCTCCAAACGGAATTAATGCGTTTTTTAAAAGAAAAACAGATCTACCGCATCGACCACTATTTGGGAAAAGAAACAGTCCAAAATATTCTGATTTTTCGGTTTGCTAACTCACTCTTCGAATCGGTATGGAACCACCGTTATGTCGATCACATGCAGATTACAGTAGCAGAAGACATCGGTATCGGGACGAGAGGCAATTTCTTTGAAGAAGCTGGGCTTCTCAGGGATATTGTGCAGAACCACATGATGCAACTTCTTTGTCACGTTGCAATGGAGCCTCCTGTGAATCTCACCGCTGACGGGATTCAAAATGAAAAAGTGAAAGTTCTACAGGCAATACGCCCTTTATTGCCCTCTGATTTTGAAACTTCCTGCGTTCGAGGACAATATGGCCCCGGTTTCATCAATGGTCAACAAGTGGTAGGATACCGACAAGAGAAGAACGTCTCCCCTACTTCGAATGTCGAAACCTATGCAGCTTTGCGTTTTCATATCGATAGTTGGCGTTGGGCAGGTGTCCCTTTCTATTTGCGCGGGGGAAAAAGACTTCCTAAACGAGCTACAGAAATCTCGGTCATTTTCAAAGATCCCCCAGGTGTGTTGTTTCAACAAGGGGAAAAATCAAATGAGCCCAATACTTTAACCATCCGCATTCAGCCTGATGAAGGAACATCGTTAAAAATTAACTGCAAAGTTCCAGGACCTTCTAGCCCCATCCAGCCTGTTAAAATGGATTTTCGTTACGGTTCTTATTTCGGCATGAGCCCACCTGAGGCCTACGAACGCCTCATTCAGGACTGCATTTTAGGAGATAATACTTTATTTGCCCGTGAAGATGAAGTGCTGCATTCCTGGCGACTTCTCACGCCTATTTTGGATTATTGGGCGGCAACTAAAGCTAATGATTTCCCCAACTACCAATCTGGAACGTGGGGACCAAAAGCAGCTGATGATATGCTCGCTCGCGATAACCGCAAATGGAGATTGATCTAATGACTGACACAACCCATCTGGTAAGCCCTGCAGAAATACATCAAAAACTCAACGAGATTTGGGAATCACTTGACACCACCAAATCCACGCGTGCCAGTTTGTTTAACCTGATTTTTTACACACAAAAAAATAACCGATCAGCGTATGCTCAGAAGCTCGTGCAAAAAATTGTAGAGAAATTTCCATCTCGCGTCATTTTCATTTGTGTTGACAAACAGTCTAAGGAAGACAGTTTAAAGACAGAGGTGTCGATTTTATCTTCAAAGCAAGGAGAGCATGACGTCGCCTGTGATTACATCTACTTTGAAGCGAGCTCCGCTTCTGAAGTACGCATTCCTTTTCTAGTGTTACCCCATATTCTTCCCGATCTACCCGTTTACTTATTATGGGCAGAAGATCCCAGTAAAGAAGACTCACTTGCTCCTCAACTAGAACAGTTCTCCAACCGTTTGATTTTTGACTCTGAAAGCACTGATAATCTGGCTAAGTTTGCCACAAATCTTGTGCGCCATTTTGAAGAGTCAAAAACAGATATCGCCGATCTCAACTGGGCGAGAATCGAAAGTTGGCGCAATCTCTTTTCTATGGCATTTCATGCCTCAGAAAAACTGGAACACATCCAACAAGCTAAAAAAATCGTCCTCTCTTACAACGCTCAAGAATCCCATTTCTTTTGCCATACACGCATCCAGGCGATCTATCTACAAGCGTGGTTGGCCTGCCAACTCAATTGGACCTACAAATCGATGCGTCAAGAAAACGACCAGGTTTTCTTCACGTATCAAAGTCCCCATACCCAAGTCGAGGTGCAACTCATTCCGACCCATCACTCCACTTTACCCCCAGGCCTTATTCTCAACCTCGATATCACAACCTGCGATCAGCAACGCTACTCCTTTAGTCGCGATCCGCAAGAGATCCATCACATCACCTTTCAAGGATTTAATGCAGAGAAATGCGAACTTCCTACCCAGTATGTACTAGCTAAAGCAGAATCTGGACATTCACTCGTCAATGAAATCTGCCACCGTGGGACATCCACCCATTTCTTGAAGGTCCTGCATATGATCAAGAAGATGGAGTTATGTTGAAGAGACAATTGCCAAACTCCCCGCCACAGCAAAATCGCCCTTTTGAGCCATTTTGCCACCCCATCCCCAAGCCCTACTCGCTTGGAGTATGTGCTTGGGGATGGGGCATGGCCGCTGAAGCGGCTGGCAAACTGACTCAAAATCATCGATTTTTCTGGGTCGGGGAGTTTTGCAAGTGCCTCTGAAATCAATCCAATCTTGGGATTCTCGTCGCGATCTTGTCATTCCTGGTGATCAACATGCAACCATCCTTTTTTGTGTTGACCATTGGATGAGTGTCTGCCAACGTGCCATTGCCGATCATGGAGCCTTTTACGTCGCTCTGTCAGGAGGCTCTACACCCAAGGCCATTTTCGAAAAAATTTCTTCGACTCCCTTTAGTAATCTAATCCAATGGAGCAAAGTCCATCTATTCTGGAGTGATGAACGCGCTGTCGCTCCAACTCATCCCGATAGCAATTACCACATGGCTATGGAAGCAGGCTTAAAGAACATGCCTATCCCACCCGAGCAGATTCACCGCATGCCCGCTGAAATTAAAATCGAAGAAGGGGCGCTTGCCTATCAGCAAGTCATTCACACTGTACTGAAAAAGCAGCCTTTTGATCTGGTGATGCTCGGCATGGGAGAGGATGGCCATACGGCTTCTCTTTTTCCCTACACTTCTGCTCTGCAAGCCTCCAATCGACTTGTGGTTGCTAATTGGCTACCTGAAAAAAACATTTGGCGCATGACCTTCACATTTGATTGCATCAATCAAGCCACCAACATTTGTTTTTATGTCATTGGAGCAAGTAAAAAATATAGATTAGCAGAGATCTTAACCTCTCCAGAGGATAGGGATCGCCTTCCTTCTCAGCACGTAGGCACACCTGAGCATCATGCTCTATGGATTGTCGATGAAGCTGCTTCTTCAGAATTAATAAAAAATAGAATGTAACAAACTAATTAAAATCAATTCAGCTAATTGAAAGTTAATCACAGCTTGATTATAATGTAATACAAGCAAACTAATTAACGAGTAAATTATGGTATCTGTAGTTTCACCACAAGTGATGTCCTTCAACCCTGATGCTTGTCCTGTGTTAACAAGTAAAACGCATATTGAAAATCATTTTCCTGATCTCGCAGAATTCATGCGTAAGAATAAACTTGAAAAGCACATGCGATTCTTTGATCACCAACTGAAACTCGATCCTTTAACTTTAGAACCTCTTTTACTCGTCAAAGGAAATTTGATTCCTTGGAGCAAGGCCAAGGATCTCATTTTTGGCCCTGTTCTCCCCTCTTCTCTCAGCTTGCCTCACGGTTGGAAATACAACGACCAAGGTATAGTAGATAAAAATTTAATTAAGTGGACGAAATTAGAGCCAGATTGGAAAGACAAAACCAATCCCATTCCAGGCCATTTTTTCATCGAGTTGATGTGTGTCAAAAAAAATATGTGGCATTGCTGGGTGCGCCTCATCGATGATCAGACTCAGGTGATTAGCACGGGATTATGCGGTAAAGTTACTGCTTGGCTCCCCTTAAAGCGTCGCAAAGGCAAATTAGCTTCCCCTGATCCAGGAGAATTTATCCGCGCTGATAAAATGAGTACCCGTTTTGAAATCTCTGCAGAGCAATATGCAAAACTCAAAGCAAAAATCGAAAACGATCAAACCAAACCAATCTCTTTCCACCTAATGAAACGCAATTGCGCTGTGTATGCTCTGGAATTGTTAAAAGAAATTGGGATTCAAGTTGATAATCGGGAATATCCCGCACAGGCATTGTTGCGCTCTGCGCTATCTAACCTTAATGTCAAGCCACCAGAAAAAGCTATGATCGCCTTGCATTATGTAGCTCATTTCTTTCGAACTCTCTTAAGTCCCTTATACAATCTCCTACTTTTGCCCTTAGGTGGTGAATTCGCTCTCACTCCTTCCTCATTAAAATTTGCCACTGGATGGAAAGTACATGCTTGGCAAGAAAAAGTAGCAGAGTGGCGCCAAGAGCAATTAAGGGCCATTCAACAGGAAAAGCAAGAAAAGGCGTTCATTACACCCGAAGAAGAGCAAGCATTTGAAAGACGTATATTTGAGGCCACTTATGGGATTCCCCCTGTTGAATTCCTCCCCACAACAACCCGTTTTTCAACTGCTAATCCACATCAAAGGACGTGATCGGAACTTTAATTCACGCTTAGCCTTGGCGTTAGAAGCACCTCTTAGGCGAGTCGCATAATAAAGTCTATCTACACTAGGACATTCTGCAGCAGAAATGTGCAAAGGCGCAGGCGCTTTCAACCACTGCGCAAAAGCTGGTAGCCAGGCAGCCATGCTTATCGGCTGATCATCGGTGATATTGTAAATCCCTACAGGCCCCTTCACTGCCTCTTGGATCGCCTGAGCAGCATCTTCAATGTGAACAAAACTCCAGAGACCTTTACCATCAGCAATGATCGGGAACTGTTGTTTACACACTTGATCTGCAACACTGCCATCAGGCGCATACCACGTACCAGGCCCATAGAAAAAACCAAAACGAAGAATCACCCCTTCAATTCCATTACCCAGGAGCACCTGATTTTCAAGCTGTTGATACACATGTGCTGTATGCTGAATCCCAGGTGATGCCTGTAAGGCAAACGAAGTAGTTTCATCGGCCAATCCCTCTCCTTCTTCATATAAAAAAGCGGCAGATTGCATGAGGTAGCGTCGCGTCCCGACTTGTTGCATGGCAAATAGCAGATTCTCACCAGCTGCGAGACGCAACGGATCATTACGTGCGGCCGCAGCTTTCATCTCTTCTGGGGTATACTGTTTGGGTAAAGAGGTGAGCATATTTATAACAACATCGGGATGGGAAGATCTGATACACTCCAGCACATTGTGACGATCCAGAATATTTCCCACATAAGGAGTCACTCCTAATTGACGCAAACTACTGGCTTTTTCTTCCGATTGTGCAAGTGCTGAGACTTTATGCCCCTCAGAGAGCAAGCGATTAAGTAGTGGTCTTCCAATTGCTCCAGTTGCTCCCACCGTGAAAATGTTCACCCATCGCCTCTTTGTTTTTTATCGAGTTCTTCCCAACGGATGAAAAGCTGTTCAAGCTTATTTTCTGCTAATGCCACGATAGCACAAACCTCCGTAAGTCGTTGAGGATTCGTCGCAATAGTGGGATCTTCTAACGAGCGGTTGAGTTGTTGGATTTCCTCTTCAACTGCTGAAATTTTTAAGATAATCTCGTCCCATTCTTTTTTTTCTAGATAGCTGAGCTTAGGCTTAGTGGTGGAAGGCTTCTCTGTCTTTTCTTTAGATTTTTCTGGAGTGCTTGTCGTTTTATAGGAAGCTTCCCATTGATGATAATCCACAAACACTTCATTGCTCTCAGGATCTCCTAATGCAAGTAGACACGTGCAAATCCTCTCAAGCATGCAGCGGTCGTGTGTAATCAATACGACAGCTCCAGGAAAATCAACTAGATTTTCCTCTAAGGTTTCCAAGGTGGGAATATCGAGATCATTGGTAGGCTCATCAAGCAATAATAAATCAGCTGGCTGTAGCATTAAATGGGCAATGGAAATACGAGCTCGTTCTCCTCCTGAGAGTTTGCCAATCGGCATATCCAAAATATCAGGTGAAAAGAGAAAGCGCTTACACCAGCCATTGACATGGATCTGTTGACCTCGAAATGTCACAAAATCGCCGCGAGGAGAAAGAGCTTGCCTTAACGAGATGTCAGGAGATAATTGCTGACGGTGTTGATCAAAGTAAACGATCTGCAAAGGATCAGCTCGTTTGATGGTTCCTTGATCGGGCATGATCTCGCCTGCCATCAATCGGAGAAGTGTCGTTTTACCTGAACCATTAGGTCCCATTAGCCCCATGCGCGTCCCAGGGGAAAGTGTGAAATCCAGCTGTCGAAACAACTGACGCTCACCCAGTGCTTTAGAAAGACTTTTTGCCACAAGTAGTTTGCGCGTTTCTCTTTCACTTGCCGCAAACTCAATCTCCGCTGTCTTAATCGTATTCCGCTTCTGCACTTGGGAGAGATGGCTCATGAGCTCGTGAGCATCTTCCACTCGAGATTTAGATTTTGAGGTGCGTGCCTTAGGCGATTGACGCAGCCATTCGAGCTCACGGCGCGCTTTAGAGGCTAACGATCTCTCCTGTTCTATCTGCCCCTCCAGAAATAGCCCTTTTTTCTCCAAGAAATTGGCATAAGACCCATCGATGGCAAATAACCCTTTAGGATAAACAGGGTTGATCTCGATGATGCGGTTGGTGGTATTCTGAAGAAAAATCCGGTCGTGACTCACTAAAAGATATGTAGGGGCTTCTCGGGACAAAAACTTTTCCAGCCACAGAATCCCTTCTAAATCCAGATGGTTTGTGGGCTCATCCAAGAGTAAAAGATCGGGATTGAGAATCAGTTCACAGGTAAGCCCTAATCGTTTTTTCCATCCCCCAGAAAGATGGGCTGCAGAGACTTGAGAATCTTTAAATCCCAATTTGCTCAACCACGTCTCAACCAGTCGCTCTTTTTCATAGTCAGGTGTTTCCTTATCCTGTTCTAACACTTGCATTAAGATCTTCTGCAATGAGCTATCGGGGAAATCGCAAGACTGGGGCAAGTAACCAATTTTCAGTTCTTTTTTCGTCGAAACAATCCCCGACTCGCTTCTCTCCTTGCCAGATAAGATCTTCAACAAGGTCGATTTTCCAGAACCATTCGGACCAATCATTCCCACGCGATCGCTTGAAAAAATACTCAAGGAAAGCTCCTCGAAAAGAACCCTTGTTCCGTAAGATTTACCTAAGTGTTGGCAACTAAGAAGTAAGCTCATAGGAAAAGCTTAGCATAAACGTTCATTTTTTCATGGCATCTTTGATAAGATATCTATTCTGTTGAAGTTCGAGGCTAATTATGAAATGGGTTTTTGTCGCTTTCTTATCGTGCAGTGCTGTCTTTTCTGCGGTAAAAACGGTCGAGCTCGTATCCAATTTTAAAGTGAATGTGGATGACTACACATCGTTGTTCACTCAACGCGGCTATGATATCCAGGTAGTTCCAAGCGATTTTTCACACTATGAGCGCGGCTTGAAAAAAAATAGATCCCGCTTAGCTAAAATCCTGCGCAAATGCTCGCTCGATTTTCCTCGATCGATCCCCATTCCCCACCATGTTGAGAAAATTCTCTTCTTTAACATAACCAATCATGATAGAAAATTGGAACTGCACAAATTGGACCGTGACAAAATGGTCTTGTTCATGTGGGAGCCCAGAAATGTTTTACCCAGAATGTACGAACCAGAAACTACCGATCTCTTCGGGCGAATTTACACCTGGGATGATGATCTGGTCGATGATGTAAAGTACTTTAAATTCTATTATCCCGTTTTACAGCCCATGATCCAAGATCCCATTCCTTTCCAAGATAAAAAGTTATGCACTTTTGTTGGAAGCAATCTCAAGGGCAAATCTCCCCAATCTCTCTATAGAGAAAGAAGAGCTGCAATTGAGTTCTTCGAAGCACACAATGAAGAAGGGTTTGAATTTTACGGTAAACGATGGGAAGGACTCAACTACAAGAGCTATCGAGGAACAACTCCGGATAAGATTGCCACAATCAAACACTACCGGTTTAGCATTTGCTATGAAAATTGCCATGGCGTCAAAGGTTATGTGACAGAAAAGATCTTCGACTGCTTTGCAGCAGCCAATGTTCCCATCTACTGGGGTGCTTCCAACATCACGGATTATATCCCCAAAGAATGTTTCATCGACCGCAGAAGCTTTGATTCGATGGAAACACTCTATCATTATCTAAAAACGATGACAGAAGAGACCTACAACAGCTATCTAGACCACATCAGAGAGTTTTTAGCCAGTGACCGCGCCCAACTATTCTCTAAAGAGCACTTTGAATCGCTCTTAGTGAACGCTATTCATACTAAATAGCTCTCGTGCGTATTAAATGTAATCTTTTGATTATTAATACGTTATGATTAAAAATGCATTATCAAAAAAATCTAGCATAATTAAAGAATTTATTTGCTAAAAATACTTTATTTTATTATAATAATGACATAAGTTTTAAACAAACTCAAATAAACGATTAAAACAAATTTATAGAAATTAGAGGTTTTTTTCATGTCTGTCAGTTCAAGCACAGCCCTTATCCCCTATACTAAACCAATGACTCCTATGGAGTTCATAAACTCTCAAGTAGAACGAGGCTTACAAAATGGAATAATTACATCTGAGCATTTGCCAAGCTCCTTATCCAATCAAAAAATTGACCATCCTGCCTCTTCTTTAGCCAGTATTCCACTTCCCTCCTTTGCAAAAATCCAAGAAAAGGTGAGTAGCGTAACAAAGTTCGACTCAGTCACTGAAGAAGAACTTTTTTCTTTAATTAATCAAAGCCAATGTAAAACAGTCCCTGAATTTATAGAATGGTTAACTAAGCACAAACCTCAAGTAAAAATTAGTTATAGTACAGTTTCTAGCGCATTCTGGAAACTTTTTGAGAGAGCACCTGAGCATATGTCAAGCTCCTTGTCTAATCAAAAAATTGAAAAATTGACCCTCTTGCCTCTTTCTTTAGCCAGTATTCAACTTCCCTCCTTCGAAAGGGCGCGAGAAAAGGTGAGCAGCGTAGCAAAGTTCGACTCAGTCACTGAAGAAGAACTTTTTTCTTTAATTGAGCAAAGTCAATGTAAAACGCCCCCTGAATTTATAGAATGGTTAACGGAGCACACACCTCAAATAAAAATTAGTTATAGCACAGTTTCTGGGGCATATTGGAAACTTTCAAAGGGTAAGGCCCCAGAGGGTATAATGCGGGTTAAGGCTCCAGCCAAAATAATTAAGCGGATACCTGTCAAATCGGTTTCACCCACTGAAGTGATTGTTGCAGCCGGGCCTGGAGGTCGCGCATGGAATCGAAATTTAATTGAGAAGATGATGTCTTCTCTTCAGCAAGATAAAACGATCACCTCTTGCACACTTCTTGGAGATGGAGAACAGAATTTGCCAATTGATAACGTTATTAGTGCAATTAAAAAAGCTAAGGCAAAAAAACTAACGATTAGTTTGTTTATCCAAGCTCATGGAGAGGTAATAGGGCATGACCATCAACTCCATTTTAGCGATGAAGGGATATCATCCTGTACGCTATTCCGGGCAATAAGAAAAGAACTTGGTGACGAATATCCTCTTTTTATCTTTATGACAGCATGTTACGGAGGTGCCGCTGGGTTGATAGCTGCTGAGGAATTGCCAAGAGGGGCTACATTCGTTGCTCTTTCCGGAAGGGACACTCCAGTTACAGGAAGTGCAGTCGAAGAATTTGTGAATCAAATGAATTCAAATCCATGCTGGTGTAATAGTGAAAAAATGCTTTATTCTTATTTAATGACTCTTCAAACTAGATATACCCCTGTTATCACATATGCACCTAATAAGCCTTTGGATTTAGAACAAGTTCTTGCAAATCAACTAGGCGAGTCATTATCGGAACTACAAACGATAGAAGTTTGTCGATCTCTTTCTGATTTGATGCCAAAATCAGAAATAATGATCCTCATTGAAAAAATCAAAAAATCTTCATCTACAATAGTTTTTTCTGCTGACGAATGGGGCAAAGCTTTGGCTGTAGGCTTGTCTATGAGTAAAGTTCGTGACGGCTCCCTCGCGTAACCGCGAGGGCTTCTAGGGCTTTTTCAACCCATGCCGAACCCTTAATTTCGAAAGAGATTTTTTCTAGTTAGAACCCACGAGATGATCATGGTCGTACCTAAAATGAGAACAATGATTCCCAACGAGAAGAGATTCGAAATGTGATAAACGTCTTGGAGCAGCATTTTAATTCCTACAAAGAATAAAACGCCGGCTAGCCCCCAAGTTAAGTGCTTGAATTTTTTCAAGTAGGCATTCACCACAAAGTACAAGGCTCTTAATCCCAAAATGGCAAAAATATTGGAGGTATAGGCAATGAAAGGATCTCGCGTGATGGCCAATACTGCTGGGATGGAATCTAAGGCAAAAAGGATATCAGCACTTTCAATCATCAAAAGAACGAGAAAAAGCCTAGTCATTTTAAGGTGATTGCCTTCCCTGATAAAAAACTGATCTCCTGAATCATTTCTTGCCAGAGGAAGCCATGTGCGAAAGGCGCGTACCAAAATGTTCTGATTGGCATGAAACCCCTTTTCTTGTTGCATCAGCATTTTAAAGGCCGTGAAGCAGAGAAACCCACCTAAGATGTACGCCATCCAGTGAAGGGTATTGAGTAATTCAAGCCCCACTAAAATGAAGAGAATGCGAAAGACAATAGCACCAAAAATCCCCCAAAAAAGAATTTTATGTTGATACTTTTCTGCAATCTGGTAGTGAGTAAATAACCATAAAAAGACGAATAGATTATCTATACTGAGCGATTTCTCTACTAAATAGCTGGTGAAAAATTGTAGTCCTGCCTCACTTCCCTCGCTGATGTAGACAAAATAATTAAATGCTAAGGCGATTAGAACCCAAAATGCGCTCAAACCCCAAGCATGCTTCATGCTAGCAGCAGCGCGTCGTCTTTGAAAGATGGCAAAATCAATAGCTAAGAGCACGCCTAGCAAGACGTGAAAGCCAATCCAGAATAGAACAGGATGCATACTCATACTAAAAATTAGAAAACCATACAGCCACATTATGGGGCAACCAGCTTTTTATCCTTCCCTTAGAAATGGTTCTTCGTGAGATAATCTTTTTCAACCGTGTGAAAAAATATGTATATCTTAGGAATCGAGACAACTTGTGACGAAACGGCAAGCGCTGTCGTTAAAAATGGAAGAGAAATTCTCTCTAACGTCGTCCATTCGCAAACCGATTTGCACAAGATGTTTGGAGGCGTTTTCCCAGAGCTCGCTTGTAGGCGCCATGTCGATGCCATTGTCCCCGTGATCGAACAAAGCCTGAAGGAAGCTGGGTTATCAGGTGAAGAGATCGATGCGATTGCTGTAGCTAAAGGCCCAGGTCTTATCGGAGCTCTACTAATAGGTTTAAATGCTGCTAAAGCACTTTCCTTGGCCTGGAACCGCCCTTTTGTTGGAATCAATCACGTCGAAGCCCATCTTTATGCTGCGATGATGCCTTTAGAAACCCCCTTATTCCCAGCGTTGGGAGTCGTTATTTCAGGCGGGCATACCTTCATGGTAAAAATCAAGAGCATTGGCTCCTATGAAATGATTGGCACCACACAAGATGATGCAATCGGTGAAGCGTTTGATAAAGTCGCAGCCATGTTAGATCTACCCTATCCGGGAGGCCCTGCCATTGAAAAGCTGGCAAAACAAGGCAATCCGTCCCATTTTACCTTCCGAGCAGGTCATGTGAAAGGCCAGCCCTATGATTTTTCCTTCTCTGGATTAAAAACTAATGTGCTTTACACAATCAAAGGTGCCAATGCGACGAAAAATTCTCCTCTGTTGATTTCTGAAGAGAAGAAAGCTGATGTGGCAGCTGCATTCCAAGAAACAGCACTTCTAGATATTGTCCATAAAACCCTACGAGCTGCACAAGAATTCGATTGCTGCGCTATTTACTGTGGTGGAGGGGTAAGCAATAACCACCGATTAAGAGAACTTTTTGAGCACCATCAAATAGGTATCCCCATTTTCTTTCCTCCTAGAGAACTCACTCAGGACAATGCAGCCATGATCGCAGGACTCGGGTTTCACGTCCTCGCTGAACAACCCACAGGTGATCGTTACGATTTAGAGCCTCTAACCCGTATGCCACTTTCTCGTCATGAACCTGGTTGCTGAGACGCAGGCGCTGAATGGGTTCCTTGCTTTGAAGGAGGTACCCAGGGTTTGTTCTCCTGCGAAGCGGGTGTTGTAGGTTTGCTTCCTTGTGGAGAAGGTGTTGTTGGATGGGGTGTTGTAGGCTTGCTTCCTTGTGGAGAAGGCGTTGCTGGATGGGGTGTAGTAGGCTTGCTTCCTTGTGGAGAAGGTGTTGTTGGATGGGGTGTAGTAGACTTGCTTCCTTGAGGTGGTGTTGTAGGATGAGAACCAGGTTGATTTCCCTGTGGTTGATTGGGGGCAGACCGAAGTCCTTCTGTTGAGTGAGGCATTCCAGGTTTGGTACCCTCAGGGGGACCTTTTGGATATTCTTGGGTTTCTATGTAAGGATTCTGCTGCCCTTTCGGTTGAGTATCCGCCGCTAAATATTTCCGAGAAGCCATTACCCTTGCTCTTGCAAAGCAATGACTCGATCCTTTTTTCATGTTCTTCTTCTGAACGTTCTTTTTAGGCTGCTCTACAAAAGAATCATCCATGCTTTCTTCTACTGCATGCTCTTGGACAATCGGAGTGGTTTCATTTAGCTCAGGTTCAAAGATAGTTTCAGGAACCTGCACGATAACCTGCTCAGGCTCCACGGCAGGTTCGGGAACGCTCACAATAATGGGCTCAATCTCTACAACAGGTTCAGGGAGACTCACTATAACGGGATCCGACTCGAAAGGTTCAGGGATATTCACTATAACAGACTCTTCTACAGCCATTTCAGGCATGTTCAACACAACAGGATCCTCTATTGCTCCCTCAGGGATTTGGGGAAGGGGCTCTAAAGTTGCAATTAAATTCTGTTCTTCAATGGCTATAGCTTTCAATTCAGCTTGCTGGGCCATTTTTTTTTGATTTTTAAACTTTAAAAGTTCTTGCTGCTGTGCTGATAGAGCCCGCTGTTTTTGTTTAACTGTCGCAGGCTTAGATGGGCTTTTCTTAGATGGGTAAGTCTCTTCAGGTTGAGACGTAGCTTTTTTTTCTGATTGTTGTTCTTCCTGAACGACCTGAGGCTTCAAATCTTTATTACTTTGTTCAGCTTTAGATTTTAACTTTTGTCCACTCCCTAGGGTGACTTTAGGGCGACTAGAGGCACGGGGTGTCTCCTTTTCTGATGGCTTCTCTAAAGAAGCAACTTGCTCTTCCTTGGCTTGTTGAGAAACAGAGTAGCACAACACGGGGGTTAGTAACCAAAGCATCCATTTCTTTTTCATTTGTTTCACCCAACAACGACCATATACTTTCTATTTTTAGATTTATCTTCATATAATAACAAAGTAATAAAAATGTAAAGAATAATACACAAACATTTAATTAAAAACAATTTGCACACAGATCATTTAAATAATAAAAATGTTTATTTACCACCCGCTTCGCTAGAGAGCGCAGAGCACACAGAGGCGGCTTCGCCGCAAAAGTAGAACACGGTCTTTTGCGGCGAAGCCGCCTCTGTGTGCTCTGCGCTCTCTAGCGAAGCGGGTGGTAAAAAATCATCAAAAGTCATGGGTAATAGGATGAGAGGACAGGGGAGGGGCAAAGAGATAAATACCGTTCTGTTTATCCCTAAAATCGTTATTTTACTTGTCGGTTAAGAAGTTAGAACTTAGAATTTGTACCCATGAGATAATTCTATCCATTGAGGCAAGGCATATGGCAAAAACACGCGAAAACATTAAGATGAAAAGCACTGAGAGTTCTGAGTGCTACTGGACGACAAAAAATAAGAGAACAAGCACAGGGCGTATCGAACTCAAAAAATACGACAAAAAACTCAAGCGTCACGTCGTTTTTAAAGAAGCTAAATAATGACATCTCTGTTACAGAGGAGTGTCCCATTTCTCTTTATACCTGGAGCTTGTAGTAATACAAGAAACTTGATGAGCAAGATATGCATGATACGCATGATAAATAATTTTCACCGCAGAGCGGCGTGCGGCTCCGCCGTGTTTTCTTCTTCCATCATGCGTATCATGCATATCGCATTAATCACGTTTTTTTGCTTAAAGTAGTAAGCTTCTGGTCAATGAGTTATGCTAAGTTAACGGCATTGACTGAACGGAAGCCTCCATAGAGAGTAAACCAAGATTTGAACTGATTTTGCGCCGCTTCAGCGCAAAATTAGTCCAAACTCCAGTGAGGAATCCATCTATGTTTGAGCTGTCAGTAGCACTCAAGTATCTTATCCCACGTAAGAAGCAGTTATCTGTCTCTTTAATCTCCGCCCTTTCGGTTGTCGTCATTTCTCTCGTCGTTTGGCTCTTGATCGTTTTTCTTTCCATTACCGAAGGGATTGAAAAGAACTGGTTGCACAAACTGACGGCACTTAACGCCCCTTTGCGCATTACCCCCACTGAGCACTATTACAATTCTTATTATCACCTCATCGATGCTCACAGCTCTTCGTCTCAATTCACACTTAAGACGATCGGCCAGAAATTAACGGCTCATGTTAGCGATCCCTACTCCGAAGAAGAAGACAGAGAACTCCCTCTTAGATTTCCTGGACCAGAAAAAAATTCTCAAGGCGAATTGATCGATCCGGTTAAACAAGCATTTGCTTTACTGAGCGCACTTAAGAAACAACAACCTGATCTAACCTTCCAAGACTTTGAATTGAGCGGCGCTCTGATGCGCTTACAATTACTACGTCAGGGAATGAACCAAGAGCATTCTCAAAGCTATCTGACACAGGCATCCTATTTGTCATCAATCCCCTATGCTTCTCCGGCTTTATCTCATCTTATCTTGCCCTCCTCAGAGAAGGATCTCAACCATCTGATCTACTTAGCCTCTCATACAACGGAATATTCGAGAGAAGATGCTCCTCATTTAACTCTGTCTGCGGCAACAGACAAAATGAACAAACGTTTACTGGCACTATTGTCGACTAGCACCATTCAAGAAATGCAAAGTACCTCCTACCGGTTTTCTTTGCCCGAGGGATTTCTTCCAGAAAATATCTCTTTTCCCTGTATAGCTCGCTCTAATGGGACAACATTCATTGACGTTGTTCTACCCACGGATCGATCCGCTCCTTGTAACGGCTCATTAAAACGAACCTCTCAAGGGCTTCATTTTGAAGATGCCAATGGCCGAGCGATCCCCCTCTCATCTCGAGTACCCGTGTATGTTTCAGGCCCTATTCGTTTTCAAGTTGAGGACATGGTCATTCCTGAGCGCCTTCAAGCACTGAAAGACATTCAACTCACAGGAAAGATGACAGTGCAAAACCACGAGCTAAAGGGAACATTACCTTGGTTTCAACTCGAAGTGGTCAAAGCTAAATTTCATTCTGATTCCCGCTCTATCACATTGCCTGAAGAAAAAGAAACAGGTGTATTTCTAGCGAAACATTTTAAGGATAATGGCGTCCTGCTAGGTGATCGCGGGTATCTTTCCTATAACTGCGCTACGGCAAGTTCTGTTCAAGAACAACGCTTGCCCATTTTCGTTGCAGGTTTTTATGATCCAGGTATTTTGTCAGTGGGAAATCGATGCATTCTCGTCCCTGATTTTGTGACGCAAACCATCAACGCCTCTAGCTCCTCTTTTAACCTGGATAAAACGCAATCCAATGGCTTATTGGTCTGGTTTTCAGATGTTCATGAAGCCGAGCACATCAAAACCATATTACAAGATCAATTCAAGCAAGCTGGTATCGATTCATACTGGAAAATTACGACATTTCGCGAATACGATTTCGCTAAGGATCTTTTACAGCAATTCCAAAGTGATAAGTATTTATTTGCCCTCGTCGGCGTCATCATTCTTATTGTAGCCTGTTGTAATATCATTTCTCTTCTCACTTTGCTGGTCAATGATAAGAAAAAAGAAATTGGGATTTTGCAAGCGATGGGAGCTTCTAATTACAGTGTTGCGAGAATATTTGGTTTTTGCGGAGTGTGCATGGGGCTTCTCAGCTGTTTAATCGGCACCTCAGCAGCTATGATCACCTTATATTACATCGATTCGATCGTGCATCTCTTAAGCATCCTTCAAGGTCATGACGCCTTTAATACTGCTTTTTTTGGCGGTTCTCTACCTAATCATTTAAGTTCTCACGCCTTGAAATTCATCTTCATCGTTACCCCTCTGCTTTCTCTATGCGCCGGATTGATCCCGGCTTTGAAAGCCTGCCGGTTAAGGCCATCTGAAATCCTGAGGTCGGAATGAACAAGTCTCTCGTGCTATCCGCCCGCAACATCGGAAAAAAATTCCTCACACCTACTCCACTAGAAATTTTGAAAGGCATCGACTTAGATATTTTTCAAGGCACTTCAACAGCAATCATGGGCAAATCGGGCGAGGGCAAAAGCACACTCTTACATATCTTAGGCACTTTAGAGAAGCCCACTGAAGGAGAGCTTGAAATCTGCCAACAAAAGACCTCTATTACCCCACTCCATGAATTGCGAAAACACCATATTGGATTCATTTTTCAAGCTTACAACCTATTGGAGGACTACACGACGTTGGATAACGTTCTATTGCCTGCCAAGATAGCAAGACAACCAACGCATCCAGGTAGCCCCGCTTATCAAAGGGCTTTATTACTTCTAGATCAAGTCGGCCTGTCTTCTCGTCTGCACTTTCTAGCTAAACTGCTCTCCGGTGGTGAAAAGCAACGCGTAACCATTGCTAGAGCGCTATGCAACGATCCCGATCTGATTTTAGCAGATGAACCCTCAGGCAATCTCGATCATGCCCATTCCCATGCGATCCATCACTTATTGCTTGAGCTTACTAAGCACCATTGTAAAACCTTGATCGTGGTGACTCATGATCGAGAATTAGCATCCCTTTGCGATCAGATATTTTTACTGAAAAGTGGAAATTTATCTCTATCAGACGGTATCCTCTAAAGACTATCCCAGTTTGAGGAGAACGCACTATGAACATTTTAATGGTCGGAGTCGGCTACGTTGGCCTTGTTACAGCAGCTTGTTTTGCTGAGATGGGGCATCAAGTGATCTGTCTCGATATCGATGAAGCGAAAATTAACAACCTCAGACAAGGAATCATTCCTATTTACGAACCTGGACTTTCAGAGCTTGTAGAAAGAAACCAAACAGCTGGAAGACTCACTTTCACTTCTAACTATGAACAAGCCGTACCTCAAGCTTCCCTTTGCTTCATTGCCGTTCCCACCCCTTCTCATCCAGATGGATCCTGCGATCTCTCTTTTGTGTTTCAGGTAGCAAGACAACTAGCAAATCTCATGGATAGCTCCAAAATTATCATCACGAAATCGACAGTTCCTGTGGGCACCGCGCAGCGTTTGCAGCAGGAGATCAATGCCATTCTCATGACTAGAGGTGTGGATTTTTCTGCTGATATCGTCTCTAACCCAGAATTCTTAAAAGAAGGTTGTGCGCTACAAGATTGCATGAAACCAGATCGCATTGTCCTGGGTGTGACTAATCCCCACTCAGAAAAAATCCTGCGCGATCTCTATGCAACCTTTACGATCAATCACGATAGAATCCTCGTCATGGATCCCCTTTCAGCGGAAATGACCAAGTACGCAGCCAATGCCATGTTAGCGACACGCATTTCTTTCATGAATGAACTCTCAACCCTCTGTGAGCGAACAGGAGCCAATATTAACAATGTGCGGATTGGGATTGGCTCAGACCATCGCATTGGTCTACAATTCTTGTATGCAGGTGCGGGTTACGGTGGATCTTGTTTTCCCAAAGATTTGCGCGCTCTGTTAGCTCTGGCTAAAACTTACGAAGTAGACTTACCTATCCTAGAAGCTGTAGAACAAATCAATGAACAACAAAAACAAATCTTAAGTCAAAAAGTCATCTCCTTTTTTCAGCCTGATGGTGGTGTGCAAGGAAAAACAATCGCTCTGTGGGGCCTTTCCTTTAAACCCGATACGGATGATATGCGCGAAGCGGCTTCTCTTGTCGTGATTGACAATCTTCTTTCACAAGGAGCTACTTTAAGGCTATACGATCCCATTGCCATGACCAACGCGAAGAAGCTTTTTAAACATTGCAATAACCTAATCTTTTGTCACGATGAATACGACGCAGCTACTGGTGCTGATGCTATTGTCCTCATTACAGAATGGAAACAGTTTCGCACGATCGATTTTTCTAAAATCGCCTCTCTAGTTAAGGAAAAAATCGTATTCGATGGACGCAATCAGTATCAACCGCAAGAAATGCATAAAAAGGGATTCCTCTATTTCTGCATTGGAATCCCCTCGTCAAGTCTCAAAACCCCAGAAATTGCATGCATCTAACCGACTTTTTCCAACAAGCTCATCCACTCATCGAGCAAAGGCTGTCACAATTATTCCCCTCAGATAGTGCTCTGAATGAAGCAGCGCGATATTCTATTTTTTCTGGAGGGAAAAGGCTGCGTCCCCTACTGGTTCTCGCAGCAGCAGCGACATTTGGCACTCCCCTAACTCGCGCCATTGACACCGCTTGCGCTTTAGAATTGATCCACACCTACTCGTTGATCCACGATGATCTTCCCTCTATGGACAACGATGATTTGCGACGAGGTAAGCCAACACTCCATCGCGTCTTTCCCGAATGGCATGCTCTATTGACAGGCGATTATCTGCTCACTTATGCCTTTGAAGTTCTTGCTAATTGCTCCTCTCTTAATGCCTCAACCAAACTTGAATTGATCCGCACACTGGCCATTAACTCAGGCTCGAAAGGAATGATTGGTGGGCAAATGATCGATCTCGCCTCACAAGGTCAACCGATTGATCAAGCAACACTCGAGCGCATGCACACCTGGAAAACGGCAGCATTGATTGCTTGTGCCCTTGAATGCGGAGCCATTCTCTCGGAAGCATCCGATCGAGATCGAGCCCTTATCAAAGAATGTGGCATTAAGATTGGGATTGCCTTTCAATTCGCAGACGATATTTTAGATGCTCTCCCCGCTTCGTTGGCAGAGAGTTCAGATCAACAGCTGCAAAAAGCCACTGCTGTTTCTTTTTTAGGCTCTAAGGAAGCTGAACGACAAATGGAAACATTTCTCTCTGAATCCCTCTCTCTTCTACACTCTCTATCTTGTCCCTCTCCTCTTCTAAAAACCCTATTCATCACGATGGTCCACCGCACCCATTAATACGACGGAGATTTTTATGAAATTCACAACTTTATTTCTATGTTTTTTAACTTCCCTTCTTTCAGCCGAGACTAAACCGTTTTTCCAAGCTAGCTAGGCACAACCTTATCATCATCGATAGGTGCTGTTCTCTTTGATCAACAAGGACACATTGCCTGCCATCATTTCAAGGATTTTTATGGACGCAAAGACGTTTACATTTTAATGCGAGAAAGCATGGAAAACAATGAGCCCCCTTAGCAACCTTAGCTAGAGGTCTGAAGGAGGAGTTTGGAGCAAGTGCAGAGCCCTTAGCCTTCTTAGGTAACTTGTCTAGTTACCTCCCTCATCTTCTTCCCCCTTTTGAAAAAACAACTCTTTATATCGCTTGCCATCTCATTCAGTGGAATCCGGAAGCTCGAGACCATGCTGATCCAGAAGCGAGCAGCACAATTGAATGGCTTGAACCCAATACATTAATCTCAATAATGCAAGAACAAGGGATCCGTTTTCAGTACGAGAGGGATGCAGACGAATCAGAAATGGTTAAACGAGCCATCCCATTTATTCAACAAAAAATGAAACCAAATCTTTTCCTTAAAGCTGAGTAAAACCACAACCGGCAATTGAAAAACTCCCCGCCCCAGAAAAATCGATAATTTTGAGTCAGTTTGCCAGCCGCTTAAGCTGCCGTGATCCAATCCCCGAGCACATACTCCAAGCGCATAAGGTTCGGGGTGTGGTGGCAAAATGACTCAAAAGGGCGATTTTGCTGTGGCGTGGAGTTTACAATTGCCTCATAAATAACATTCCATTGGTAATCAATGACTTACAATCACAAAAAAGAGGACACTTCCAAAAAATGATTACAATAAAATTTTAATTAAAAAATAAATTAATTAAGTTGAAATTAATTATTATTAATGTTATATTATTAATTATACTTAACATTAAAGCATTAAAAATAGAGGTAATTTATGAGCGGTATTAGTGGGCAATATCAAGTGGCACCAAGACTTGCACGAGGGTATATACGACCAGGTTTTTCTAGTCGAACCATTACAAACAAAACAAAACGTGTTGTTGACAGGCAAAACCTAGATGGCTCTCTCACTCGCATTTTTAGAGTCACATCTACTGAGTATAAAATGGATAAAGTGACTAAGGTATTCTCTCTGGTCACTAGCATATACGATGAAGATTACGATAAGCCCGATCCTATTCCTGAAATCCAACAAGCTAAATTTCCTTCATCAGGATCACCTCCTGCCTCAAAATTGTCCCTAAAAGTTGAGAATTCTCGAGTTCCAACACTCACCATAATTGACAAAGAAGAAGGCTTTGCTTCTCTAGTTACAGAACTCTTTATAAATATTGAAAAAGAACCAACCCCTCCTCCAGCTAGTATTGAAAAAGAACCAACCCCTCCTCCAGCTAGTATTGAAAAAGAACCAACCCCTCCTCCAGCTAGTATTGAAAAAGAACCAACCCCTCCTCCAGCTAGAGGTGCCATAGAAGCTAGAATGGTTAGCTCTGTTTCGTCGCAGTCCGCTAGTTCAGGGCCAAAAGCTGCGGCGGCAGCCCCGACTGTTCTTGAAGAAGCAGCAGACCTAGGGATGCTTCCTGTCTCAAAATCAGGATCACAAGCAGGGTCACGTTCTCAAGTAACTGTGCCTCCTGTGCCTCAACAACGACCGGTCCTAACTGGAGACTCATTAATAATAAGCCGTTTGCCTTTTCACACGTGTATAGCTGAAAGTAGCGCTCGTGATTACTTAGTACCTCGTGATGGTTCCGATCCTGCTATAAATGGCTCCATAGTATTGCGTACGAGTGTGCGTAATCAATGTATCTGCGTAACAAAAAAAATAAATGACAGCATTGACGGCATTAAAAACTATGAAATACGAGATACACCATTAGTAGCTTTATTTAATAAATTTGATTTTTCTAATATTATTGCATCAACTGAGGTGATAGAAGCTCTGGAAAAAGGCAGAGAACTTTCATCCGATAGTCCTGACCAAATTCGAACATTTTTAAACTCGGCACCAGAAGGTACTACGCGCGTCGCAAAGACAGGGACTGATAATCTATTTAAAGTTAACATTTATACACTATTTATAAAAATGGATAACTGGATTCAAGAAATCACATTTGACAATGTTAGTTATTGTTGCGAGTTCTGGAAAGCCCAAAAATACATCCAATCACATACAAATGATCCAGGCATCAAAGATGTATTAGGTATAGCAGCTGGAGAAACTGGATATTTAAATAACGTTACTATGAAGCGCCATTCTAGCGGAAAAATTGCTGTTATACTTGACCCTCCGGAATCTTCTTCTCTTCCTATTAAAGAAGTTTTAGTCGAAAGATCTCAAATACTCGAATGGGCAAATCGCCTACAAAGAGAGAGCAAAAAAGAACACAAAAAGGCAGAAGCCCATTAGATCCCTGCAAAATAACAACATCTCTCCAAATCAAAAGAACTCATGGCTCAAAATCGCCATGAGTTTTCCTAACATTTTGGGCCAAGGCAGGGGCAAGGATTATTAACCCAACTTACCCCCTATCTTGCCC
>Ga0206972_1078_pt2 | contig 23735 bp, 19 predicted proteins | sample Alteio_BWOrgHeat_86_FD_152925 | JGI IMG/M metagenome (GOLD analysis project Ga0206972, IMG submission 152925) | Enriched cells from forest soil in Barre Woods Harvard Forest LTER site, Petersham, Massachusetts, United States -... | ecosystem: Environmental > Terrestrial > Soil > Temperate forest >...
GGATATTGGACGCTGTGGAATTTGATCTGCAGCTGAAACCGTACCAGCTCTTTACGCTGGACAATGGCATACCGGTGTATTCGGTGCAGGCGGGCGCACAGGACGTGATGATGGTGGAACTGGTGTTCAAGGCGGGCAACTGGTACGAGAACAGCAACATCGTGGCGGCTACCACCAATTTCATGCTGAAGAACGGAACGCACACCCGTACTGCGTTTGAGGTCAATGAACATTTTGATTTTTATGGGGCGTACCTGAACCGCAATTGCTATAACGAAACGGCAACGCTGACGCTGCATACACTGAGCCGGCACCTGCCCGAACTGCTGCCCGTAATGGCAGAGCTGCTGACCGACTGCATTTTCCCGGAAGAGGAACTGCAGATCTATCGCCAGAACCAGAAGCAGCGGCTGGAAGTGAACCTGAAAAAATGCGATTTTATTTCGAACAGGCTGATCGACGAATACCTGTATGGGTTTGATCATCCCTATGGCAGGTACACATCGATCTCTGACTATGAAAAATTGCGGCGCGATGACCTGGTGGAGTTCTACCGGAACTATTACCTCAATGGGAACTGTATGATATTCGTTGCGGGACGGTTCCCTGAAACGGTATTCGGCCAGCTCAATAAACAGTTTGGGACCCTGCCGTTGCGGCAGCATATTGCCGAGCGAACCCATGCCATCGAACCAGCCGCATCGCATAAATACCGCGTGGTGAACGATGCCAGCGGCGTGCAGGGCGCGATACGCATAGCCCGGCCATTCCCGGGGCGGCACCATCCCGATTTTGCCGGCGTACAGGTGCTCAATAATATTTTCGGAGGATTTTTTGGCTCCAGGCTGATGAGCAATATCCGGGAAGACAAAGGATATACCTACGGGATCCATTCCTACATACAGAACCACCTGCACGAAAGCGCGTGGATGATCAGCACCGAAGCGGGCCGCGATGTATGCGAGGCAACGGTGCAGGAAGTGTATAAGGAGATGGACCGACTACGCACGGAACCGGTTACCAGCGAGGAACTGCACCTCGTTCGGAACTACATGATGGGGTCGCTGCTCGGCGACCTGGACGGGCCCTTCCAGATCATTGCCCGGTGGAAAAGCTACCTCCTCAATGGCCTCGATGAAACCTATTTTTTCAACAGCCTGCAGACCGTGCGCACGATCACACCGGAACGGCTGCAGGAGCTGGCGCAGAAATATCTCGATCCCGCTGCGTTCTACGAACTGATCGTCGTATGATGAAATTCGTTACAAAAACACTGATTACTTCGGTGGCAGTACTGTTTGCCTGTTTCGTGCTGCACGGCGTAAGCGTAGACAGTACGCTGACCGCCGTTCTCGTAGCTGCCGTGCTGGGCCTGTTCAATAGTTTTATCCGCCCGCTGCTGATCCTGCTTACCATTCCCATTACCGTCCTTACGCTGGGCCTCTTCCTGTTTGTAATCAATATATTCATCGTGGAATGGGTTGCTGCCATCGTACATGGATTTCATGTGGATGACATTTTCTCCGCGCTTCTTTTCAGCCTGGTCGTTGCTTTTGTTCGTTCCGCGATCGAGGGACTGATCAGGGAAGAGAAGAAACAGCAGTGACTAGAGGCCATCGAGATATTGACTGATGTATCTCGGGAAGGCCAGTTCCCTGATCCTTTTTTCGGGATGCCATGTTCCGCGCGGAAAGCCGGGAGGCAGTTTTTTAAGTGAGACCGTAATGAACTGGCCGCGGATCTCGCGATGCGTGAGCGTTTGCGACTGCAGCGGCGAGATGCTTTCGACAACGGCATCCCGGATGCCGAACTGTTCGCGCAACCATTCGCTGATCGCAGCATCGTTCCAACGGGTGGATGCGGGCGATTCGAACAGGTAAAATTCGTGAAGGTCCTGCCAGATGTCTTTTTCCGTGCGCTTGCGAACCAGTAACTGGCCTTTGTACCGGAAGATGAAATAATAGAACCAGCGGGTGGAACGACGGAGTATTTTTTCTTTGACAGGAAGGATATTCACGCTTCCCTGCCGGTAAGCGGTGCAGGTGCGCCGCAGGGGGCAATCGGCGCAGCGGGGCGCGAGTGGCTTGCAGATGGTGGCCCCGAAATCCATGATCGCCTGGTTGTAGGCGCCGGAGTCATCCGTGTTGAGCAGCCGGCCGGCAAGCGCTGTGAACTCCTGTTTACCCGCTGCGCTGTCGATGGGCGTATGGATGCCGAATACGCGGGCCAGTACGCGGAAGACATTGCCATCCACTACGGCATGGGGCAGCCCGAATGCAAAAGAGGCAATGGCCGCGGCAGTGTAGGGGCCGACGCCTTTCAGCCGGAGGATATCAGGGTAGGAAGAGGGAAACACCCCATCGCCGGCCGCTATTTCGCGGGCCGTGACCAACAGGTTCCGGCAGCGTGTGTAATAGCCCAGCCCCTCCCAGTGCTTGAATACGTCTTCGTCGGGGGCGGCTGCCAGGTGGTGGATCGTGGGATAGGCCCGCACGAAGGCCTCGTAGTACCCGCGGCCCTGTTCCACCCGGGTCTGCTGGAGGATGACCTCGCTGAGCCAGATGCGGTAGGGGTCCTTTTCGCCTTTCCAGGGCATATCCCGCCGGTTGGCACTGTGGTGCCAGGCCATCAGGAGCGCTGTAAAACGGTCATGCCTCATTGTCTGCAAGATCAGGGAAATCGGCCCAATATGGGTAATTTTGGCCTGGAGGGGCCATCGGAACGTAACCTAATGGACTTCAAAGCGCAACGCCTACTACATTATTGTTATTTTTTCTTGACAATGCAAATAGTTTTCGTTTACTTTATTCTACCTAAACCAATTTACGGAATATGAGAAAGTCTGACCTGATCAATAATATCTCTGAAAAGACCGGGATCCCCAAGGTGGACGTTCTGGTAACCCTTGAAACCATGTTCAAGGAAGTAAAGGAGAGCCTGGCCAGCGGCCGGAATATCTACATCCGTGGATTTGGAAGCTTTATTACCAAGAAGAGAGCCGCCAAGATCGGGCGTAATATCAAGAAAAATACCGCTGTAGAGATACCCGAGCACTATACGCCCGCATTCAAGCCGGCAAAAGAATTTGTAACAGAGGTCAAAACCAAACGCCGCTCGGAATAACTTTGCACAAATCAGTGAAGTGAAACGACAACAGGTGTTTTTTGTCTCCGGAGCGTTGGTATTATTTATTCTTTTATTCATTTTTGGGCGCACCATACCTCCCGTGCATACCCCCGCATCTTCCTCTGCCACAGCGGCTGGCACCTCTTCCACCATACAGTTCAGTGACCTGCTTTCGGAGGCCAAGCAAAAGCTCAGTCCGGGTCAGAATGACCGCCTGGCGGCGCTGGAAAATGCCGTCACCCGGGGCGATGTAAAGGCCCAGCAGATAGCCGTTTATCACCAGCTGGCGGGCTTTTGGAAAGACTCCGCGCATGCAGACGAACCCTATGTTTATTACACTGCCGAGGCAGCTAAGTTGGAAAATTCGCAAAAAAGCCTCACTTTTGCCGCCCGGTTGTTCCTGGATAACCTGCTTGTATCGAACGATGCGCGCATGCAAACCTGGTACGCCGGCAACGCAAAAGTTCTTTTAGAAAAGGCATTGGTGCTCGATCCCGGTAACGATTCCCTGAAGATCGGTCTGGGTGCCTGTTATATACTGGGCAATATTTCCGACAACCCCATGCAGGGCATTCTTCCGGTAAGGGAGATCGCCACGCAACACCCCGATAACCTGTATGCACAGATGATCCTGGGAATGGGTGGAAAGAAAAGCGGCCAGTACGACAAAGCGATCGAGCGGTTCTCGGTCATCGTAAAGAAAGAGCCTGCCAACCTCGAAGCGATTTTTCAGCTGGCCGAATGCTATGAACTGAAGGGCGATAAACAAAGCGCAGTTGTATGGTATGGAGAGGCCCGGAAACGGATTGCCGATCCGGGTATCCGGAAAGAGATAGATGCACGCATCAACTTATTGAAATAAATATTTTAACTAATTAAAACCTGACAGAGTATGCCTTGTGGTAAGAAAAGAAAACGTCATAAGATAGCCACACATAAGCGCAAAAAGCGCCTGCGCAAGAACCGTCATAAGAAGAACAAATAGTTCTTCATTACCGGTTACATTGAACCCTGCGGTTCAGCACGAACTGTATTTGCCATTAGCCTGCCATTACGCTGCAACTTTACCCTGCCTTTTTCTTACGTGGCATTTAGTTCCGGGTGTTGGATATGCCCTGAAGGGCAAACGGTTCTATGTATCCTAAAAGTTGCAAATTGTTGTGAACAAAGAACTCATCATTAATATCGCACCCACCGGCGCAGAAATCGCGATGCTGGAAGACAAGAAGCTGGTGGAGCTGCACAGCGAAAGCGCCGATGCCAGTTTTGCCGTGGGCGACCTGTACCTGGGAAAAGTGAAGAAACTGATCCCCGGGCTGAATGCGGCTTTTGTGGATGTCGGGTTCGAAAAGGACGCCTTCCTGCACTATACAGATCTCTCTCCCTATGTTCGCTCGATCCTCAAGTTTACGCATATCGCGATGACTGACCGCGACGGGAAGGGTCTTGATTTTTCAAAATTCCAGATCGAGCCCGAGATCGTAAAAACCGGCAAGATCAACGAAGTGCTCAATGGCAAGCCGAATGTGCTGGTACAGATACTAAAGGAACCCATTGCTGCGAAAGGGCCGCGCCTGAGCTGTGAGCTGAGCCTTCCCGGCCGGTTCGTGGTGGTGACGCCATTCAACGAGATCGTAGCCGTTTCCAAAAAGATACATTCATCGGAAGAGCGCAAAAGGCTCTTCAAGATCGTGGAGGCCATCCGGCCGAAGAATTTCGGCGTGATCGTACGCACCGCGGCAGAAGGCAAAAGCACCGCAGAACTGCATGAAGACATGCTGGCGCTGATCGAGACCTGGAAACTGATCCAGGCCAACCTGAAAGGGGCCGTGGCGCCCGCCAAAATACTGAGCGAGCAAGACAAGACGACCAGCATCCTCCGCGACCTCCTGAATGAAGATTTCAACCGGATCGTGGTGAACGACAAGAAGGTGTTTGGCGATATAAAGGGCTATATCCAGCGCATTGCCCCGCACAAGGCGGAGATCGTATCGTTTTATAGCAACGGCGCGCCGGTGTTCGATCAGTATGGGATCACCAAACAGGTGAAGTCTTCCTTCGGAAAAACGGTGAACCTGCCCAGCGGCGCCTACCTGATCATCGAACATACCGAAGCACTGCATGTGATCGATGTCAACAGCGGCTACAAGAGCGTCAGCAATAACCAGGAAGACAATGCGCTCCAGACCAACCTGGAAGCTGCGGAAGAGATCTCCCGCCAGCTGCGTCTGCGCGATATCGGCGGAATCATCGTGGTGGATTTTATAGACATGAAACTGCCGGATAATAAACGACGGCTCCAGGAATCAGTGGAAGCGTTTATGAAGCCCGACCGGGCCAAGCATGCCGTGCTGCCGGTGTCTAAGTTCGGCCTCATGCAGATCACCCGCCAGCGGATGCGCCCGGAAGTGAATATCAATACCTCGGAAGACTGCCCCGTTTGCGGCGGTACCGGCAAGATCACCTCCACACTGATACTGGAGGACGAGATCGAAAAACGCCTGCATTATCTGATTACCCATTCCCATAACGATCTTACCCTGGCCGTACACCCGATCGTGTATTCTCACCTCACGAAAGGCCTGTTTTCCTCTATCCTGAAGACCTGGAAAAAGAAGTACAAGACCAACCTCCGGCTCAAGGCCAATACGGCCTATCACCTGATCGAGTTCAGGTTCTTCAATGAGCATGACGAGGAGATCAAATTTTAAGCAGGTCAGCCACATATATATTGTAAAAAACTTATAATTAATTATATACACATTATAATTAATTGATATATGTTGTATTTCAAAACAACCTACGTAATCAATCGTACCCGTGAAAAGTTTTTCACAAGCCCAAAAATTTATTTTGCCATGTGCCCCATTATTGTAATTTAGTGCTGGAATTTAATGGGTTAGTAAGTAAGGGGGCTGACAGCAATGTCGGCCCTTTTGCTTGCCCGGAACTGCCACCTTTTTTTACCCTCCCGCAACGCTTTTTTTGCCCCGGCGGCCCTCTACGCCAATTATCTTTACCGTATGAGCAAGATCAAGACGGCGTTCTTTTGCAGTAACTGTGGTTATGAAAGCGCCAAATGGTCGGGAAAGTGCCCGGCATGTGACCAGTGGAACACTTTTATCGAGGAAGTGATAGACAGGGGCGATAAACAGGAGCGGCGCGATTACGCCGATGTTAAACGGATACCCGCGACGATCGCACTGAGCGAGGTGGAGCAGGGAGATGAAAGACGCATCGTTACCAAAGACGCCGAGCTCAACCGTGTACTGGGCGGCGGCATCGTATTCGGAAGCCTGGTGCTGGTGGCGGGAGAGCCGGGCATCGGCAAGAGCACATTGTTCCTGCAACAGGGACTGCTACTCGAAGGGCTCACTGTATTGTACATCAGCGGCGAAGAAAGCGAACAGCAGATCAGGATGCGCGCAGACCGCCTCAATATTTCCAACGAAAGATTTTTCCTGCTCACGGAAACGAGTACTCCGGCCATCTTCAAGGAGATAAAAAAATTGAAGCCTGATGTCGTGATCGTGGATTCGATACAAACCCTGCAGTCGGGCATCATCGATTCTTCCGCCGGCACGGTTTCGCAGATCCGCGAATGCGCCGCCGAATTCCAGCGATACGCCAAGGAAACCAACACACCGGTTTTCCTGATCGGTCATATCACCAAAGACGGAAGCATTGCCGGTCCAAAAATACTGGAGCACATGGTAGACACGGTACTTCAATTCGAGGGAGACCGCCACTATGCCTACCGTATTCTCCGCACATTGAAAAACCGTTTTGGCAGTACGTCGGAAATGGGGATCTATGAAATGACGGCCACCGGCATGCGCGTGGTATCGAACCCTTCGGAAATACTGGTGGCCCAGCGGGAAGACCACCTGAGCGGCAGCGCCATTGCCGCGGCGATGGAAGGCATGCGCCCGTTGCTCATAGAGGTGCAGGCGCTGGTAACGCAAAGCGTGTATGGAACACCGCAGCGCACCGTCAGCGGTTTTGACCTGCGCAGGCTGCAGCTACTGCTGGCCGTACTGGAGAAGCGGGGCGGTTTTCATTTCGGGGTGAAGGACGTGTTCGTGAATATTGCGGGCGGACTCAAAATAGAAGACCCTTCGCTGGACCTGGCCGTTATTTGTGCGCTGCTCTCTTCTTATGAAGATGTGCCGCTTCCGCAGCGCGTATGTTTCGCGGGCGAGGTAGGATTGAATGGTGAGATACGCGCGGTGAACCGCGTGGAGCAACGCATCAGCGAAGCAGAAAAAATGGGATTTGAAAAGATCATCGTTTCCAAATACAACAAGAAGGGATTCGCGGGAGAGGCCAAAGGCATACAGGTGGTATCGCTCGGCCAGGTGCAGGAAGCCTACCAGTATTTTTTCTCCTGATGTAAATCTTTTTTCATCACTCAAATCTTTGCCTGTCTTTTTCGGCTGTCATTCTTACGGCTGCGATAGCTTGCAGGATGCGAATGCAATACAGATGGCCCGATGACCTCCTGCACCTGCTATTCCCCCATCAATGCGAAGGATGCGCCACCGACCTGCTGGCACCGGGCGAGCCCCTTTGCACGCATTGTGCCCGTGCACTTCCGGCCACTTTCTTTTTCGGATCAACCGGCAACCCCGTGGAACGGATGTTCTATGGCCGCATCGATATCGCATGTGCCGCATCGGCCTACTATTTTACAAAGCATTCTGTTCTGCAGCAATTGCTGGTGCGCCTGAAATACCGGGGAGACCGGGCAGCGGGCATTTTCCTGGGTGCCCGCACTGGCCGGTTCCTCGCAGATGCGCCGCGGTTTGCGGGAACCGGTATCGTCGTTCCCCTGCCACTCAATCCCGTGAAGGAAAGGCAGCGTGGCTATAACCAGGCCGCCGTGATCTGTAACGGCATCTCCCGTGTATGGGATAAACCGGTGATCCACAACGCGGTCATCCGCACGCGGTTTACAGAAACGCAAACGCACCGCAACCGGGTCAGCCGCTGGCAAAATATGGAAGGGGTGTTTGCCGTGCCCGACAAGAGTACCGTAAGCAACAGCCATATTCTCCTGGTGGATGACGTGATCACCACCGGGGCCACCCTCGAAGCCTGTACCGCCGTTCTGATGGAGGCCGGCGCCGCATCCGTTCGCCTTGTAACGGTCGCTTATACGGTATAGGACCTTTTCTACCGGTTTTTGCATAAAATTGTAAACCTTTCGATGAATTGGGTGTTACTTTGCACAAAGCATTATCTAATGAAACAGTTACTTACCATCGCCGCTGCTGCCATCTTCAGCGCATTCACCTTCTCACCGATGAACAGCATCCATACCTTCAAAGTGAAATCCCTGGAGGGCGGCACGATCGATTTCGCCAAGTACAAAGGCAAGAAGATACTGGTAGTGAACACCGCATCCAAATGCGGCTATACGCCCCAGTATGAGGCCCTTCAGAAAGTATCTGAACAGTATAAGGACAAACTGGTAGTGATCGGCTTTCCCTGCAACCAGTTCGGCGGCCAGGAACCCGGTACCGCCACTGAAATACAGGAATTCTGCAAGGCCCGTTATGGCGTAACCTTCCCGCTCTCGGAAAAAGTAGATGTAAAGGGCGACAACATCTCCCCGATATACAAATGGCTGTGTAATAAATCGGAAAATGGCGTGCTCGATGCCACCATCACCTGGAACTTCAACAAATTCCTGCTCGACGAGAACGGACAAATGCTGGCCTATTTTCCCAGCAAGGTGACCCCCGACAGCGAAGAGATCCTGAAATACCTGAAATAGAACTCGTTTCCATATTTCATCAACGGCCTGATGCCTTACCGGCACCGGGCCGTTTTCATGGATACCCCCACGCTCCTTATCTTCGTTCCCCATGCTTTTTAAGGAGGTAATCGGTCAGCAGGAGGTGAAGGAACACCTGGCATCCATGGTGCAGCAGAAAAGGCTGAGCCATGCACTGCTGTTCCTGGGCCGTGAAGGGAGCGGGGCACTGCCACTCGCCCTGGCCTTTGCTCAGTACCTCGTGAGCCTTCCCGTGGAAGGACCGCCGGTGGCTGACCTCTTCGGTGGATTTACGCCGATGGCAGCGGCTCCCTGGGTGCATCCTGACCAGGTAGAAGAAATGCCGGCATTTACACGCGCGGCGCAGCTCATCCACCCCGATCTCCATTTTTCCTATCCCGTGATCGCACGAAAGGGTGGCGATAAACCCGTGAGCACCGACTATATTTCCGAATGGCGGGAGTTCATCCGCCAGTCGCCCTATGGCAATGTGTATGACTGGCTGCAGAGCCTTGGCGCGGAAAACAAACAGGGCAATATCACGGCCGAGGAATGCAACGATATCATCCGTAAGCTCAGCTTTAAGAGTTTCGAAAGCGAGTACAAAGTATTGCTGCTCTGGATGCCTGAATACCTCGGAAAAGAAGGCAACAAACTCCTGAAGCTGGTGGAAGAACCACCACCCAATACTATTTTTCTTTTAGTTGCCGAGAGCGATGAGCAGATACTGCCCACGCTGCTGAGCCGCTGCCAGCTGATCAGGGTGCCCCTGCTGCAGCCTGCGGAAATAGAGGCGGCCCTGATCGCCCGTTCGAATATCCAGCCGGTTCTTGCAGCGCAGCTGGCTGCGATCTGCGAGGGCAATTACCGCGAGGCGCTCCAGTTGTCGCAGCATGCGGAAGAAGACTGGCAGGGCCTGTTGCGGCAGTGGCTGAATGCAACGCTGAAGGGTGGCCCGGTTGCGCAGGCAAAATTTACCGAGGAGATCGCATTGCTGGGACGCGAAAAGCAGAAACAGTTCCTGCGGTATTTCAATCACCTGCTGGGTCAAAGCGTGCGGCTGAAAGTGCTGGGGACCGATCAACTGGTATTGGCCGACAATGAAAAGGACTTTGCACTGCGGCTGAACAGGATTGCCTCCGTGAGCCAGCAGTATGCGATCATAGAGGAGCTGGACAAGGCAGCCTATCATATCGAACGCAATGCCAACGGAAAAATGCTTTTCCAGGCGCTGACCATCCGGCTCTCGCACATCATCCAGAGCAGCATGCTGCCAAGCACGGTATAGAGGTACCGGCTCGCTGCATTCCACCGAAAAAAAATATTTCTCAGATAAAGTTCGCCGGAACGCGCAGCATCCAAGCGGCTGTATTCAAATTGATTGCATAACCGGTCCGTTATTCGGTGCCGGCCATTTGCCGATGCGGCATTCGGCGTTTGGGCCGGATGCCCGGTCTAAGTCGCTGGCATTCCTTTCCGTACACATAGATCTCCCGTCAATTCTTGCCGAAAAGCCTTATTTTTGGCTGTCGGGGCAGGAATTTGCAGGAGCCCGGCTGTGGTGCGAGAGGTAGTATGAAAGTATCGCACATTAGTACTGTATATCGCTTATCAATTATAGATAGCAAATGACCCAGGTAAAAATATATCGGCAACAGCGATCCGCATCTCTGCTGTATTCGCCTGCCTGAACCTGTCATTTCGCCCCGCGCATAACGGTACCACAGCCTCCTCTTTTCCAGCCCATCCTTGTTATTGTATTATCTAAAATCTACATAGCATGAGCTGTGGATCATGTGGTACCGGAACACCGAATGGATGTCAGAGCCATGGCAGCTGCAGCACCGGCGGCTGCAACCGCATGAACGTGCACGACTGGCTGAGGAACCTGCCTTTTGAAGACCCCGAAAGCACCTGTAAGGTGGTGGAGCTGAGTTTCAAGCAGGGCAGCCGCAAGGATTTTTACCGTAATACCACATTGCAGTATTTTGAAAAAGGCGACCTGGTGACAATTGAGGGAGTGGGTGGATTTGATGTGGGGGAAGTGAGCCTCACGGGAGAACTGGTTCGCATGCAGATGAAAAAGCACGGGGTCAATGAGTTTGGCAGCGATATGAAGAAAATACTCCGTCGCAGCAGCGAACGGGATGTCGAAAGCTTCAAGATCAGCAAGGGCCGCGAAACAAAAACGCTCGCACGCAGCCGCGAAGTGGCCCGCGACCTGAGACTGCAGATGAAGCTCAGCGAGGTGGAGATACAGGCGGATGGAAAAAAAGCTACTTTCTTTTATACCGCGGATGACCGCGTGGATTTCCGGGAGATGATCCGCATATTCGCTTCTGAATTCAAGGTAAAGGTAGAGATGCGCCAGATCGGCATCCGGCAGGAAGCAGGCAAGATCGGGGGTATCGGCAGTTGCGGCCGCGAGCTCTGCTGCAGTACCTGGCTCACCGATTTCAAAAGCGTGAACACAACGGCTGCACGTTACCAGAACCTCTCCATCAACCAGACGAAACTCAGCGGGCAGTGCGGACGGCTTAAATGCTGTCTCAACTATGAGCTGGATACCTACCTGGACGCACTCCAGGCTTTCCCTGACAACGCAGATACGATCGATACGGCGAGAGGAACAGCATTCCTGATCAAGAAAGACATCTTCAAGAACCTGATGTGGTATATTATCCAGGGCGGCAGCCAGCATTATCCCCTTTCCATAGAGAAAGTAAAAGAGATCAAACGCCTCAATGCGCAGGGCATCCGTCCGGAAGAACTGGATGTGGTGGATGTGACAACGGGCAAGCCAAAAGAAATTGAACCGCAGTTCGTGGATGTAGTGGGCCAGATCAGCCTGCGCAGCCTGGAAAAAAATGACCGCCGCCGCAGAGACCAGCAGCGTAATGACCGCCGGCCAGGTGGCGATCGCAATGACAGGCAGGGCCAGGGTGGAGGCAATCGCGGTGGCGGCAACCCCCGCAACCAGGGAGCGCCCCAGCAGGACCAGCGCCCGCAGCAGCCCAGGGGTCCCCGTCAGCCCCAGCAGCCCGGTGGTAACCCGCAACGCCCCCAGCAATCCAGAGGCCCGCGTCAGCCCCAACAGCCCGGTGGTAATCCGCAACAGCGCCCCCAGGGGCCGAGGAGACCGCCGCCGCCGCCCGCCGATAAGGGCCAGGATAATCCCTAACCATTCCTGGTTGATCGCTGCAAATGCCATCCAGGGGAAGGCTGCACCAATTCATTAAAATTTAAGGACCTTTGCATTCCGTTACTATGCAACTGTACTGTACCTCTCTCACCCAATACCAGCGCCTGCCTACCCGCGAAGTGTCGGTCGGCGGATTGCTGCTGGGAAATGGTCATCCCATCCGCCTGCAGACGATGACCACCACCGATACGATGGATACCATCGCTACAGTAGAACAGAGCATCCGGTGCATAGAAGCGGGTGCCGAACTGGTGCGTATCACGGCGCCCAGCAAAAAAGAAGCAGAGAACCTCCTCAACATAAAAAAAGAACTGCGCGCCAGGGGCTATGATACGCCACTGGTGGCCGATATACATTTTACACCGAATGCTGCCGAGATCGCCGCACGCATCGTGGAAAAAGTGCGCGTAAATCCCGGCAACTATGTAGACAAGAAAAAATTTGAGCAGATAGAATATACCGATTCGGAATATGCCGAAGAGATAGACCGGATACGCCAGCGATTTACGCCGCTGGTAACGATCTGCAGGGAGCATGGAACGGCCATGCGGATCGGTACGAACCACGGCTCGCTCAGCGACCGCATCATGAGCCGTTATGGCGATACACCGATGGGCATGGTGGAGAGTGCCATGGAGTTTTTACGCATCGCGCGCGCCGAAAGTTATCACCAGGTGGTGCTGAGCATGAAGTCGAGCAACCCGCAGGTGATGGTGCAGGCGTACCGGTTGCTGATACAGCAGATGGACCAGGAGTTCGGCGAGTGTTACCCGCTTCACCTCGGTGTTACAGAAGCCGGCGACGGCGAAGATGGCCGTGTAAAAAGCGCGGCGGGTATCGGCACCCTGCTGGAAGACGGCATCGGGGATACGGTACGCGTATCGTTGACGGAAGACCCTGAATTTGAAATACCGGTCTGCCGCGATCTGGTAAAACGTTACCAGGGCACCCCGATCGCCACCGAACAGAAATCAATCCCATCGATTAACCCGGTCCCTTATTCTCCTTTCTCGTATTCCCGGCGGCATTCCTTCGCCGTGAATAATATCGGGAACGGACAGGTACCCGTGGTGGTAGCCGATCTCAGCCGCATTGACAAGATCGCACCCCATCATTTGCAGGCCGTTGGATATACCTACGATGCCGCCACGGATAAATGGAATATCAGCGATGCGGCGGCCGATTATATTTTTACCGGCCACCAGTTACTTGATTTTGCGCTGCCGGGAACACTTCGTGTTATTGTATACCCCGCTGCCTGGATGCTTGCCACCGACCAGGAGAAGTACTGCGCCATTTACGATGCCGGCGCATATGTTGCCTGCAACAAAAAAAGTGATTCGATCAATTTTGTAATGGTGGATTGCTATAGCGACGATACACCCATCAATGACTATACCTGGATCGATGAATTGGGAAAAGACAGGTCGGTGGTTCTTTGCCTGAGCAGCAAACACAGCTTCCCGATGATGGCTGTGCGCCGCATGTTCATGGAGCTGAAGCTACGGCGGATCGATAACCCTGTGATACTGATCTGCGACAGCAGCTGGCATACGCCCGACGAGCACCTGATACACTATTCAACCGAATGCGGGGCTCTGCTGCTCGACGGCTTTGGAGACGGGGTTTGTCTCGGCATGGTGAATGACAGTTATGCGGAAGCAGGGAACCTGCGGGCCGGTGCTGCGGGCCGCACTTACCTGGTGAACCAGAATACCGAGCAGTTCATCAACAATACTGCTTTCAGCATACTCCAGGCTACGCGTACGCGCATCTCGAAGACCGAATATATTTCCTGCCCCAGTTGCGGCCGCACACTGTTCGACCTGCAGGAAACAACATCCCGTATACGGAATGTAACCCACCACCTCAAGGGAGTCAAGATCGCCATTATGGGCTGCATCGTGAACGGCCCGGGCGAAATGGCCGATGCAGACTTTGGATATGTAGGCAGCGGCCCGGGTAAGATCACGCTGTACAAGGGAAAGGAGGTGATGAAGCGGAATGTGGACAGTGATATCGCCGTGGATGAACTGATCTCCCTGCTGAAAGACAGCGGCGCCTGGATCGAGGCAGGATAACCTATGAGGTTGCCCAACTCTACAAAACATCACATGCAAACAGATTACCTGGTCATCGGTTCGGGCATAGCGGGCCTCACGTATGCACTGAAGACCGCGAAACAGGATCCCTCCCGCCAGGTGATGGTCATTACAAAGTCGCAGGCCGATGAAACCAATACCAAATATGCACAGGGGGGCATAGCCGGCGTGATGGATGAAGGGAGTGACAGCTTTGAAAAGCATATCGCCGACACATTGATCGCCGGCGATGGTCTTTGCAGGGAGGACATCGTGAAGATTGTGGTGGAAGAAGGCCCCGCAAGGATACGCGAGATCATCGGTTATGGTGCACAGTTCGACAAGGAAGCCGACGGTGCCTACTCGCTCGGCCGCGAAGGCGGCCACAGCGAATACCGCATCCTCCATCATAAAGACGTCACGGGCCGTGAGATGGAACGGGCCCTCCTGGAAGAGATCCGGCGGTTCCCCAATATCCGGCTGGTACATCATTGTTTTGTGATCGACCTGATTACCCAGCACCATTCGGGATTCCTGGTTACCAAGGCAACGCCGGACATCACCTGCTATGGCGTGTACGTCCTCAACGAACAGAGTGGCCAGATCGAAAAAATATTATCGCGGATCACGCTGCTCGCTACCGGGGGTTGCGGACAGGCTTACCGGACCACCACCAATCCCGTTATCGCCACGGGTGATGGGATCGCGATGGTATACCGCGCCAAGGGACGGATCGCAAACATGGAATTCATACAGTTTCATCCCACCGCGCTCTATGAACCCGGCGCATCACCCGCCTTTCTGATCACCGAAGCCGTTCGTGGCGATGGTGCCATCCTCCGGAATAAAAAAGACGGGGCGTTCATGGAAAACTACGATGCGAGGAAGGACCTCGCGCCACGCGATATTGTTGCACGTGCGATCGACAACGAAATGAAAAAAGCCGGTACCGAGAATGTGTTCCTCGACTGCCGGCAGATGGATATGAAACGCTTTGTTCATCATTTTCCGAATATTCACGCCAAATGCCTTTCCATTGGCATCGATGTCAGTCGCCAAATGATCCCGGTAACGCCGGCTGCCCATTACAGTTGCGGCGGCATACTTACCGATGCATATGGCAGATCGTCGATCAGCAACCTGTATGCGTGCGGGGAATGCGCGGCTACCGGTCTCCACGGGGCCAACCGCCTGGCCAGCAATAGCCTGCTCGAGGCCATGGTGTTTGCACACAGGTGTTACGAAGACAGCATATCAGGAATAGAGAATATTGAATGGCAGGAGGGTATCCCCGACTGGAACGCTGCCGGTACCACCGAGCCGAGAGAAATGATCCTGATCACCCAAAGCCGTAAGGAACTTCAGCAGGTGATGAGCGACTATGTCGGGATCGTTCGCTCCGATGTGCGGTTACAGCGCGCATCCGCCAGGCTGGACCTCCTGTTTGCGGAAACAGAAGAACTGTACCGTTCCACCCGCATCTCACCCCAACTCTGCGAATTGCGAAACCTCATCACCGTGGGCTACCTGATCGTAAAAAGCGCCGGCTTCCGCAAGGAGAGCCGCGGCCTGCATTTTAATACAGATCACACTTCCAAAAGCAATCTCCCGCAGGATATTATTCTTTAGCTTTGCAGGCTTTACAGGGCCAGACCGCATGTACTATATCATCTATCCCATCCTTTACCTGTTCTCGCTGCTTCCGTGGCGGTTCATATATTTTTTAAGCGATGTGGCCTACGGAATATTATTCTATCTCGTGGGCTACCGCCGCAAGGTGGTGATGGACAACCTGGATATTGCGTTTCCCGAAAAATCACCCGAAGAAAAGAAGCGCATTGCGAAGGATTTCTACCGGAACTTTACCGATACCTTCCTTGAAATGATCAAACTGATCTCCATCAGCAGAAAGGAGCTCGACAAGCGGTTTTCGCTGAATGCAGATGTGATCAATGACCTGTACCCAACGGGGCAGAACATTCAGTTTCATACAGGTCATTTCTTCAACTGGGAATTTTTGAACCTGGGTGTTTCCGCCAACATCCGTTATACTCTTTTGGGGGTGTACATTCCCGTTGCCAATAAATCTTTCCAGCGTATCATTTCGGGAATGCGTTCCCAATTTGGCACCGAACTGATCCCCGCGCCTGAGTTCAAGAGCTCGTTTCACCGGTATGCCGGAAAGCCCTATGCGCTTGGCCTGATCGCCGACCAAAGTCCCGGCAATCCCAGGTCAGCCTACTGGTATCCGTTTTTCGGCCGGATGACGCCATTTGTGAAGGGTCCTGAAAAGGGCGCGCGCAGCCTCAACACCGCCGTTATCATGCTCGATTTCTACAAAGTGAAAAGGGGATATTACAGGGTGGATGCCACGCTGCTGACCACTACACCGAACGAATTGCCCGAAGGCGCTATCACAAAGGAACTGATTCAATTTATCGAAGCGTGTATCAGGAGAAGGCCCGCCAATTATCTCTGGAGTCACCGCAGGTGGAAACACAGTTTCGACCCGGAAAAACACGGGAAGATGGTGCTTCACTGATGGAGCACATGCAGGGTACTAGTTCAATGCTTCTACACTTTTTTCAATCGTGAATTTATCGGGCAGCGCACTGATCTCTTTCCAGCCGCCTACCACATTGCGCAGGTTGTGGATTCCCTGCCGTTTGATGAGTGAACTGGCAATCACGCTCCGGTAGCCGCCGGCGCAGTGTACATAAATATTGTGTGTATCGTCCATATTGGCCATGCTGGCCGGATCGATGAGTTCATCCAATGGGATATTGTATGAGTCTTTTATATGGCCTTCGGCATATTCTGCCTCGCGGCGCACATCCACTACCATCAGCCTGTCGTCAAACGGGATATCCATGGCCAGTTCATCGGCTTCCACATCCACGATCAGGTCTACCGGTTCGCCCGCCACCCGCCAGGCTTCAAAGCCGCCATCGAGAAATCCTTCTATTTTTTCAAAACCCACGCGGGCCATCCGCGTAACCGTTTCCTTTTCCTTGCCGGGCTCCGTAACCAGTAATATGCTCTTGTTAAACGGGAGCAGACTGCCCGCCCATTCTGCAAAGCGGCCCTCCAACCCTATAAAAATGGAACCGGGAACATAGCCCTGTGTAAACTCATCTGCCCTGCGCGTATCAAGTATGATCACCTCGCCGTCTGCTGCTCTCTTTTTAAAATCGGGCACGGGAAGTGGCCGGAGCGCCTGCTCCATGATTGTTTGCAGGTTGGCATACCCTTCCTTATTGATGCGTGCATTGACGGGAAAATACTGCGGCGGCGCGGTCAATCCCTCCGTGACGGATTCGATAAAATCTTCACGGGTCGGCTGTCTTAATGCATAATTGGATGCCTTTTGCTCGCCAATGGTGCTGTGTGTTTCGGGGCCCATGTTCTTGCCGCAACTGCTGCCCGCGCCATGTGCGGGGTACAGGATCACATCGTCGGCAAGCGGAACGATCTTTTGCTGAAGACTGTCGTACAACATGCCCGCGAGGTCCTGCATCGTAAGCTCCTCGCCCTTTTGTGACAGATCGGGTCTGCCCACATCGCCCACGAATAATGTATCGCCCGTGAAAATGGCGTAGTCCTTTCCCTGTTCGTTCTTTAGCAGGTAGCAGCTGCTTTCGAGCGTATGACCCGGTGTGTGCAATACTTCCAGTGACACCTCTCCCAGCGGGAATACCTCCCCGTCTTTTGCCACGTGTACGGGAAATGACGTAACGGTGCCTGGACCGTAGATGATCTTTGCGCCGGTAGCCTGGGACAGGTCGATGTGTCCGCTGACGAAATCGGCATGAAAATGCGTTTCGAAAATATACCGGATCGTTGCATTTCTTTTTTTAGCCAGGTGAATGTATTCCTCGATGTCGCGCAGCGGGTCGATCACCGCAGCTTCGCCATCACTTTCTACGTAGTAGGCAGCTTCACTGAGACAGCCTGTATATAACTGTTGTACGAACATACCCTGCATTTACGGCAAAGATAAGCAATACCACAAAGAGCGGTTGTTGCGGCAGGTGTTAAAAGAGAAGGAAGACGAGGTGATCAGGTCAGCAGTTCGCCCACAAAATTCATTACCTCGGTAATGCGCGCATAATTCGGGAAGTAGAAGATGAATTTTCCGGTACGCTGTGTGCTCACGATCCCGGCGCGGCGAAGGATGGCGAGGTGCTGTGATGCCACGGATTGTTCAAGACGAAGTTTGATGTAAAGTTCGGTGACGGTCATTTTCTTGTTCTCATCGAGCAGCCTCAGCATCTGCTGCCTGAGCTTGTGGTTCATTGCCCTCAATATCAGCGCCGCCTTCTTTGTCTGAAGAAAATCGATCTTGACAAGAACCTTCCCATTGTTTAAATTGAGAGAATGTGGAACACTGTTCATAGCATAACAATTGGAATGTATAACAATACCGGGGGTGAGCCCTAAAGTTATTAAAAATGTTTCAATGGGAGCCCTCGCTTCTTTAATGACTACAATTGGCGACTACGTTCTGCCGGCGGGACGGGCGTGAAAAATTCTTTCATATAGAAAGGCTCACTATATGCAAGGTCCGCAAACTTCCTGCCCGCATACGCCTGCTCCGCCAACATGATCATATCGGATGCGTGATGTTGAATATTTGGGAATGAAGGCAGCATGAAGTGTGCCAGTTCTTGAAATTTACGGCTTCCGCTGCCGCTGAACACCAGGTGATGGGTGGCGGCAAGGGCATCGAAACTGCTGGTTGTCAGCACCATGGGACCCGGTGCCAGCACCGCTTGCAACCGGCTGTCATAGGCTGCCGTGAATACTTCCATGCGTCGTGCATCGATCATGGGGCAGAACAGGGTATTGGGGAGCAGGTTGCCCGCCGCCCCGGCACGAATCGAGGCATAGGCCATTACTTCCAGCGTACCCAGCAATATCAGGGGCTTGTTCAACGCATAACATAATCCCTTTGCAGAAGAGAGACCAACGCGCAGCCCCGTGTAGCTTCCCGGTCCTGCCGTTACGCAGACAGCATCGAGTTGGTGCAATGATATTCCTGTTTCCTTGCTGATGTCCCTGATGGCAGGTTGTAAAAAGGAAGCATGCTGCTGCAGCGTTGTGTTTTCACGGATGCCGATGACGATTCCATCCCGGCTCAGGCATACGCCCGCGTGTTCAGTGGCGGTATCTATATGAAGCAGCAGCGGCATAGGCGGTCAGGATGCAAGGGCAGTAATCTCTTCTTCCATGAGCGGCGCCACACGGTAACGTTCATCCTGCCGGCTCAACTGTTTCAGCAGCAGGTATATCCGGTGCAGTCCGATCATACGGCTCCATTCAAACGGACCGTATGGATAGTTGGCTCCGAGCTTCATAGCAACATCGATTTCGTCGCGCGTACTGATGTTGTCGGCCAGTCCGAAATAGGCTTCATTTACGATCATGCTGATCACACGGGGGGAGATCATTCCCACGGTGTCAGGCACCCACTGGAACTGCCAGCCAAGTGCCAGCAGCACCTGTTCCGCGGCCTTCCGCGTTTCGGGCTGTACGGCAGCGATCTCCAGTACATTTTTTTTCAGGAACCCCGGCCAGGCATTGATGCGGATAAAATTCCCGGGCAAGCCGGAGCCGGGTGTAACAACCGCATCGGCAAATACAGGACGGTCCGTCGCCGGCAGGGGTGGCTGGTGCCCTGTTTCAAAATCAAGGTCGAACCAGGCGTCGGCTTCCACGGGCTCGGCGCCGATCCAGACCAGTTCAGTGGAGCCTGGAATGGCGCGCGAGAGAAATTCCTCTTTCTGCATTGGGTTAGCTCTCACTGCAATACGCATACTGGCCTTGTTTTCGGGCAAATTTAGGTTGGTTGATTGATGGAAATGCAGTTATTTGCTCCTGAAAATCAAACCCATGGCAAAACAGATCATTCATACTGAGAAGGCACCGGCACCCATTGGTCCTTACAACCAGGCGGTAAAGGCGGGGGGCCTGCTGTTCATCAGCGGACAGGTGGCGATCGATCCTGCCAGCGGAGAACTGATGGGCCAGGGCGATGTAAAAATGGAGGCACACCAGGTGATGAAAAACCTGGCAGCCATTCTCAGTGAAGCCAAACTGACCTTCGAGCACGTGGCAAAGACGACCATTTTCCTGAGCGATATGTCGCTGTTTGCCGATGTGAATGAAGTGTATGGCTCCTATTTCAACAGCGATTATCCCGCCCGGGAAACGGTAGCCGTAAAGGGGTTGCCCAAGGCGGTAAATGTGGAGATCAGTATGATTGCGGTGGTGCACCTCTGAGCATCCTCCCGCGGAACGGCGGCAGCCGCTAAAACTAACAATCGTTAATATAATAGCTTAATTTTGCCGGGCGCCATATGCGCACCGATGCCATGTCTGTTGTTCTAAAGAATAAAGTAAGGATCGTTACGGCAGCCAGCCTCTTCGACGGGCATGACGCAGCGATCAACGTGATGCGCCGGATCATGCAGAGCAAGGGCGCAGAGATCATTCACCTGGGCCATAACCGCAGCGTACATGAGATCGTGGAATGTGCGATCGAAGAAGATGCCCAGGGGATCGCCATTACATCTTACCAGGGCGGTCACGTGGAATTCTTCAAGTACATGAAGGACCTGCTCGACCAGAACGGTTGTGGCCACATAAAAATATTCGGTGGTGGAGGTGGCACCATCCTGCCGGAAGAGATACGTGAACTGCAGCTGTACGGCATTACCCGGATATATTCTCCCGACGATGGAAGGCACATGGGCCTTGAGGGCATGATCGAAGACGTGGTCACGCGCTGCGATTTCACACTGAATGGCAATGGCGAATATGCTTTGCCCATGACCCTTGGCGAAGTAAAAGATGTAAGAAAGATCGCCCGGATGATCACCAATGCGGAAAACGGTGTACCGGAAAGCGGAATCCCCCTCAAAAATCCGGAAATAAAAAAAACGCCTGTGGTCGGCATCACGGGCACGGGAGGCGCGGGCAAGTCATCGGTCACTGATGAACTGGTGCGGCGGTTTCTCCACAACTATCCCGATCACACGATCGCGGTGATCTCGGTAGACCCTTCCAAGAAAAAAACCGGGGGCGCGCTACTGGGCGACCGGATCCGCATGAATTCTATTTCGCATCCCCGCGCCTATATGCGCAGCCTTGCGACGCGGGATGACAATACCGCGCTGAGTGCCTCCGTACAGGAAGCCATCGATATCTGCCGGGATGCTGCTTTTGATCTCATTGTACTGGAAAGTGCAGGTGTCGGCCAGAGCGATGTATCGGTACTGGACTACTGTGATGTTAGCATGTATGTGATGACACCTGAATATGGCGCGGCATCACAGCTTGAGAAGATCAATATGCTCGACTATGCCGACCTGGTATGCATCAACAAGTTCGACAAGGCCGGTGCGCTCGATGCCCTGCACGATGTGCGCAAGCAATACAAACGGAATCACCAGCTATGGAGCGCTACCGACGAAGAACTGCCCATCATCGGCGCCATCGCCGCGCAGTTCAATGACCAGGGGATCAACCAGCTGTTTGCTATGCTGATGGAAATCCTGGCGAGGAAAACAGGAACGGATTTCAACAACCAAAACAAGGTTCCCATCACCACTGAAGAGGGGAAGATGAGCAAGCCTTCCATCATTCCACCCAGGCGTGTCCGCTATTTGTCCGAGATATCGGAAAATAACAGGTCCTACGATCAATGGGTCAATGAACAATGCGGCATTGCTTCCCGCCTGTACCAGGTAGATGGCGTACTCTCCTCCGGGCAAGTGACCGCACCCATGCTGGAAGAACTGAAAAAGAAATACGAATCGCAATTGGATCCCTTCTGTTTTCAGCTGGTGCAAAACTGGCCGGGTATCGTGCAGAAGTACCGGCAGGATTTTTTTGAATATCCCGTACGGGACAAAGTGATCCGCCAGGAACTGGTGACCCGGTCGCTCAGCGGTACCCGTATTCCGAAAGTGCTGTTGCCGAAATACAAGGACTGGGGCGATATTCTTCGCTGGCAGTTGCAGGAGAACCTCCCTGGCGAATTCCCGTTCACTTCCGGTGTATTCCCGATGAAACGTACCGGCGAAGATCCCACGCGGATGTTTGCGGGTGAGGGCGGCCCCGAACGTACGAACAAGCGGTTCCATTATGTATCGCTGGGTCAGCCTGCGATCCGATTGTCAACCGCGTTTGACAGTGTAACGCTTTACGGGGAAGACCCCGATAAGAGACCGGATATCTATGGAAAGATCGGCAACAGCGGTGTAAGTATTGCCACGGTAGACGATGCAAAAAAATTATACAGCGGCTTCGACCTGTGCGATCCGAAAACCTCGGTTTCGATGACGATTAATGGTCCTGCACCCATGCTCCTGGCATTTTTTATGAATGCTGCAATAGACCAGCAATGCGAAAAATGGATCACTGAGCACCAGCAATGGAACCGGGTAAAGGAGATATTCAAAAATAAATACGCTCACCTGCCCACACCTTTATATTATGACCCTTCCTCACCCGAAAGATTGCCGGAGGGAAACAATGGGCTCGGCCTGCAGCTGCTGGGACTCAGCGGCGACGAGGTATTGCCGCCGGATGTATATGCACAGGTGCGTGCACAGGCCCTGACACAGGTTCGCGGGACCGTGCAGGCAGACATACTCAAGGAAGACCAGGCACAGAATACCTGTATTTTCTCTACGGAGTTTGCGCTGAAGCTGATGGGGGATGTGCAGCAGTATTTTATTACAGAAAAAGTGCGCAATTTTTACAGCGTCAGTATCAGCGGCTATCATATTGCGGAGGCGGGAGCCAATCCCATTACCCAATTGGCATTTACGCTGTCGAACGGCTTCACTTATGTAGAATATTACCTGAGCCGGGGAATGAACATCGATGATTTTGCCCCGAACCTTTCTTTCTTTTTCAGCAATGGAATGGATCCCGAATACAGCGTGATCGGCCGTGTGGCAAGAAGGATCTGGGCCAAGGCAGTGAAACTGAAATACAAGGGCAATGACCGTTCTCAAAAACTGAAATACCATATACAGACCAGTGGACGCAGCCTGCACGCGCAGGAAATTGATTTCAATGATATACGCACCACACTCCAGGCACTGTATGCGATCTACGACAACTGCAACTCGCTTCATACAAATGCATATGATGAGGCGATCACAACACCTACGGAAGAAAGCGTACGGCGTGCGATGGCCATCCAGCTGATCATCAACCGCGAACTGGGAACGGCCAACACAGAGAATTTCATCCAGGGCAGTTTTGCCGTGGAGGAGCTCACCGACCTGGTAGAAGAGGCAGTTCTTACGGAATTCGACCGCATCAATGAGCGCGGCGGTGTGCTGGGCGCCATGGAAAGAATGTACCAGCGGAACAAGATCCAGGAAGAAAGCCTGCACTACGAAACGCTCAAGCACACGGGCGAACTGCCGCTGATCGGCGTGAACACCTTTCTCAACAAAAAAAGGAAGCCCCACGATACTACCCAATGAAGTGATCCGTTCCACAACGGAAGAAAAAGAGCAGCAGATAC
>Ga0206972_1080_pt1 | contig 23725 bp, 29 predicted proteins | sample Alteio_BWOrgHeat_86_FD_152925 | JGI IMG/M metagenome (GOLD analysis project Ga0206972, IMG submission 152925) | Enriched cells from forest soil in Barre Woods Harvard Forest LTER site, Petersham, Massachusetts, United States -... | ecosystem: Environmental > Terrestrial > Soil > Temperate forest >...
ACATTGAAAATTGCACGAAGTTGACATGGAATCAAATAACCTAAGACATATTTATTTATATATGGCCAAATTCAAAATCGTATTTACGATCTTAATGCTGACTCATATTCTATCGTCCTGTAATATGACAGGCGGTTGTTCTAATACAATAGAGAAGCGTATAAACAGTTTCGATAGCAAGTCAAAGATTTTAATATTCAAGAGAGATTGCGGGGCAACAACAGGTAATTCTATTCAAATATCTGTGCTGCAATTAAAAGACAGCTTGCCCAATGATGTCGGCAATATATTTATTTCAAATGCGAGAGGAGGCGTTGAGGCTTCTTGGGTTAACGAAAAAATCATTCAAATAAAATACGATAGAAATCTTCAGATTTATAAAAAAGATTTATTAGTGTCAGGGTTCCAAGTTATTTATCAAATAAAATAGCCCAACCTCGGTCAATATTAAATGGCAAACTTAATTGGCGGTATAGGTTATCATCCCTGGAAACGAATTGGATTTACTCTTCAGTATAATGTAGACCTCACTGTTCACGATGAGTATTACATTGAGGTAAGACACCAGGTAATTCAGTTGGGCATAGATCTCAGATTATGGCTGTAAAATGTTGAAAGTCACGCAGTCAGGATTCCTGTTCCGAACACTTTCAAAGCAAAGCAGTCATACCGGATGTAATTGTTTTTTCCCAAGTAGAATTTTGCACTGCCAATTACGCAGACGCCTCTTTAATTTATTGATCTATCCTTGTATATTTATAAATGATATATAGTGAACTTGAGAACAAATCCATTGCGTTGTTAATTTGGAATACAGAAAAAGAAGATGACGCACATGTTTATTTAGGGCGGCTTAGACAGGAAAGTGATAACGTGATATGGTTTAACGAGGAAAAGAATTGGTGCGTGTCACTCGATGCAGAGCAGCTGGATGATCTTACAGTTGTTCCCGCTGATATGAAAGAAATCTTTCTTGCTGCCGATTATTTTATTTCTTTATCCATGTCAATATTACCTAATGGAGATTCTCAAGGATTTTTACCCACGGGAATGAAGTGGCATTGAGTCCTTAAGTAGGCTCCGCATTGGTTCCCTGGTCTTGTTCCGCCCCCCCCAAACCAGACAATTTGTTCCTTTAAAATTGTTTCCCTTTATTTGTCTTTACAAAACTGACTTATGAGAACTGGCGCATTTTTCTCGCTGTTCCTGCTATTTGCGCATGGCGTGTCCGCGCAAACCCCACCCACTCCGATCCCCCTTTCATCGGACTCTGCTCAATCGGGATACGCCATATCGAAAAAAGACACGCTGGGTAAAAAGTATGTAGTTGTCCAGAGAGCGGCGTCATTCCCCGGGGGCCTGCTGCGGTGGCAGAAATACTTGCAAACAAACCTGAACGCAGACCTCGGAGCGCGGTATCTGAAAGTGCCGAAAGGCCAGAAAGAAGTTCAGCAATCAGTGATGGTCAATTTTCTCATCGACGAGCACGGCATAGTTTCGGAAGCGTTCGCAGAAAACGCAAAAGATGTTCACCCGAAACTGGCTGCCGAAGCGATACGCGTGCTGCAGTCTTCCCCCAGGTGGATACCCGCCCAGCAAGAGATGTTTGATGACAGCGGCGGAACCTCCGCCGAAACGAAGATCCTTGCCAGGCGCTCGACGGGAGGCAACTTTAAGAAAGTTATCTTTCATGCAAGAGAAACAATCACCTTTTCCGTGACGATTGAATGATATTTTTAATCCATCAAGCATAAACCCAATAGCATGACTAAATTGAAATGCGCTTTTATTGTTGCATGCATTTTTTTATTGCATACAAGGCTCCGGGCACAGAGATTCATGCACAGCTACGGGGCAACCATATCTGTGGTCACCGGGAAATCTGTGGATGCATTCGGGGGTTCCTCTTCAGTCACGTTGCTGCAGACAAGCTTTTGCTATTTTCCCAGGTATAATGTCACAGAGAGCGAAAATTCTTCGGTCAGTATCGGGCTGCCACTGGCACTGGGTGTTGGCCTTTCTTCAAACACATATGATGGCACTTCGGGCGTTGCATTCGCGTACGAGGTACCGCTGGCGATCGACTATAATTTTGGTTATAAGTCAACCATGGAAAATGACAGCAGGACGGGCGGCTATCTCGGTGTCGGGTTCAGCTACTACCGGATCACTATTGCCGGTGCTTATACAGACTTTACCGGGGTTACTTACGGCCCGGTTTTCAGGGCCGGTCTGCGTTATGCGTCAGGAGGACAAAGAGAGGCCGGTCATGGGACGACCGTAGGTTTTTTTCTCAAGCAGGGCATCGAAAAATCGCACCTGATTACATTTGGGTTTCATGTGCTCGTTGATCTTTGAGGACCCTGAGCCATCGCAGGTTGATCAGGGATATCCACAACAGGAAAAATAAGAACGTTATCTTTTGGACCACCGGCAAAAAACAGATCAGGTCGCTGCGGTAATAAAAAAGATTGTTCAGGCCGATCAACACGATGATAAATATTCCCAGGAAGAACAGGTTGTTCCATCCCAATTTTCGTAAGGTCCAAAGAGTACCGGCAAGCGCAAGCAACCCGAACGCACCTGCAATATTAAGGACCGCATCGTGAAATCTGGTGAATACGAGCACGCCCATACCCATAGCCGCGACTCCACTGCCCTGGGTGATGTAGATCCAGGGCTTCCCGAGTTTTCCCATCCTGGGGAATTGATACCAGAAAAAAATAAGCGTCGGTGCAAGGATGGCCATCGCAGCAAATGCAACAGGCCGCGCCGTATTGGCCTGCCCATTCAACGCAGTTTCGCTCAGCAGGTTGCACCAGTAATTTTGTGACCAGCTAAAGCCCCGCTCGGCGCGGTTCAGGTAGTTGCCGCCAGGGTAGAGCCAGGTGGCCGCTACATACAGAAGCGAAAAGAGCAGGCAACCGGAAATCGGTATTATTTCCCAAAAAGCGCCAGGCAGAAGCCTCCCCCATCTTTTCATGCCACAATATAAAGAATGTCTTTAATGCATGTAAGCAACTCAATTTCGTTGACGGTATTTACCAAAACAACGTCAACCAGTAGGAACAAATTAAATCCTCAGTCCTTAAGCGTGTATATTAAATGCCACAGGTTCTCTATCTGCCCCTGCCTTTCCGAATATCTTAGACGGCATACAATTAACCATGCAGTTTGGCATGCATCGTTACGTTTATCCGCGTCAATAGTTTAAAAGCGGGAATGACAACGCGAGAAAGCCGGCGTTTACCTTTCATCCGATTTTTTGGGTCTTTATATAAAAAAAACGCGAAAAGTCAATTTTCGCCAAGTATCTGGCTGACTACTGCTTATAGATTGCACGCAGCTATTTTTATCAGCCACAATAAAATCAAACCCACATTCTATGCGTAAATACCTGTTCCTGATCGTACTAACAGTGCTTTCCTCTGGCATCCTCCGGGCGCAAAATACGATTCCGACAAAAACCAGCATGGGCATCCATAACGGCGATTCCCTGTTCCAGATCTGCGACTGGAAAGGCGCCAGGGCCTCCTACAAATCCGCCGACCAGAATGATTTTAAAATTATTCAGTGGTCCCGGTTAGGTTTCTCAGACTATCACCTCGGAAAGTATGAGGAGGCCATCGAAGCGTATGAAAAAATAATCAACGGGGGAGCATCTCCTGCCAGGGGACTGACCTTTTCGAGGATTGCAAAAATATATGCATTGGAAAACGACACGCAAGATGCTATCACTGCGTTAGACAGCGCCGTAGCAAATGGATATGCCAACTACAGCGAAATGGACACCCTCAGGGATTTCGTGAATATCGTAAACGATCCGGAGTTCCTGAAGTGTAAGCAGAAGGTATTTGCTGCTGCTTTTCCCTGTATGTCAGACCCGCATGCGAGGGAATTTGATTTCTGGGTGGGGGAATGGGACGTTTATATCACCGGCACCAAAACCCTTGCAGGGCACAGCCTGATACAGATGATTTCGGGTGGTTGCGCCGTTCTGGAAAACTGGGATAGCCCCGCCAGTAACGGCAAAAGCATCAACTATGTGGACCCTGTCAGCAAAAAGTGGAAGCAAAACTGGGCAGGCTCCTATCCAAATGGTATACAGGAATTTGCAAATGGCGAATACAGGGATGGAGCCATGCGGTTCACGTATGAAACCGTGAACGCACAGAACCAGAAGATCATCGGCCGGTTTATTTTCTATAACGAAAAACCCGGGCAGGTACGGCAGTTCAATGAAACTTCCGCCGATGAAGGAAAGACCTGGGTAACGAGTTACGATTATACATATATCAGGAAAGCATAAAAACGGTGACCGGTCGATGATCCCTTCTCAACAGCCCTGGATCTTCATAACTCTGTGTATTGTTTTTTAAGATTTAGTTTTTCAAATGTGCAATATGCACGGGCCCTGATTTCTATCGGGGCCCTTTTAGCTGATGACAGGAACAGGGATCTATCATTTTAATTAAAAGCACATATTTATTCCGGGCCACTGATGCTTTGTGATTTCTCCGCGCCAAATGTCATCCTGTAGGCATGTGGAGGTAGTGAGAATGTCCGCTTAAATAGCTTAGTGAAGGAAGAATTGTCCAGGAATCCTGTTTCCGTAACGATTTCCGCTATAGTGTAATGAGAGTGAATGAGCAACATCCTTGCCCGCTGCATCCTTATACTGGTAATGTATTGATGAGGCGTACAGGCAAATAATTTTTTGAATTCCCTCAGGAGGTATGCCGGGTTTAACAGGCAAACGGATCCCAGCTGATCCAGTGTGATGTTTTCCCGATAACAGGAATACATATAGTCTTTGGCGACACAAAGCCGATTATAGAGCTCAGCGCGCGTGCTTCTTTTTTTAGCATTCACGCGGTCAATATCAATATCCGTCTGCCGGTGAAGTTTCACCAGTTCCCCCAGTGAGAGATACATCAGTTCATTTAAAATATTTTTATCAACGACCGGTTGCCGCAATTGCTCCCTGAAAAGGTTGATATGGGTGGCAAACTTCCGGGGATATTCATACAATTTGTCGCAAAAACCGAAATGGGCCGTTGCGGTATGAGACGGATCATCCGGGAGTGCGTCCGTGAAAGAAGTATATGCGGCCTCAAGGGTTGCGATGTTTTTTTTTGTGTAATTAAGGCTCAGCGATTCCACTTCCGTATCTGAGTGTATAAAGCTGGAATAAACATTGCCTTCATTCAGCAGGAGAAGTGAATCTTCTGAAACGGAGTAGGTGCGGTTGTTGAAACAGTAGTGTTCCCTTCCATTGAACGCGCATTTGACGGAAAAAGGCGTCCAATGGTCGGGGTAATAAATATCTTTTGAAAAACAATTGATCACCACAAATGAATCCCGGAAGTTGTTGTTCCATTTTTCCTCTGAATGTTCGAAGTTGCCGGGACTCGGGAATTGCCGGATATATTCGATGCCTTCGCACATAGTGATGGGTTCCTTCGGTAAAAAAATAACGTTGATTCCTCTACGCATTTTCATGCGGGGACCACCTTACAAAAATAACCCCAAAAGAAAAAGGAACACGTCTGGCGGCGGCCACTCTTCCCTTAAAGCAACCGCTTGTACCATGCATAGACGCAACCAAGTCAATTATGCCCGCGGCGCATTGGTTATTTTCCACTTCCTGGAGCTAACTTAAATATGCCCACAACACATTAATAATTTTCCATTCCCCATTTATTTTTCCCAGCTGAACGTAGTCGAAGAAGTTCATCTTATTGGTAACGATCTTTGCAGTTGCGATTTCCATGTCGATGTCATAGATATCGATTTTCGCGTTGAAAGGAACACCTGCATCGTCAGGGTGCTTATGTCCGCCGGCAGCGGAAATCAACTGCGCCGCAGTCATGTTGCTGACCCTGTACTGCATTCTTTTCATAACGATCCGCTTGGCCAGGTCAGCATGTACTCCCTTTGCAACACGGGCAGAATCACCTGTATAAAAACCCTGTACATAATTTAAGCAGGCTTCTTTTATCTGGGCGGTATCTGCGGCGGTACTTTGCGCTTTCAGGAACAGCGGGGTGGCGAACAATAGAAATAAGAGAGATTTTTTCATTTTGGGTGGTTTGAGCGTGAAAAACTATCATAAATTTCGGTCCACAATACATCAAAACAGGGATACAATTTCCGGCAAAAACACCAGTACAGTAACCGGCCAGGCGGCCGGCTCCGCCCGCACAGCGTTGCGGGGAATAAGGTTCCGGGTACTGCGAATAATGGTCATAACCTTTTGTTGGCGTATATTTATCCGCATCAAATAACTCCCAAAAAAAAATGCTTTTTTATGAGTTCCGGTATCGATCTCCACCTGGTTCGTGAGACATATCAAAAGATGTCAGATGAAGAAATAACAAGGATTCTGACACAGGATGCATCAGGATTAACCGATGAGGCCCTTGAATTGGTGAAGGAAGAAATAAGAAGGCGCCACCTTGATCCCAATCTCATAAAAGGAGTCGATGCACAGCAAGTTTCCTTTACGCCCGAAGAGGTCGATGAATATTGCGAACTCATTCGGCGCCTCCCCTGCCCAGTCACGGGAAGCTGCTCCGAAAAGCTGAATGCAACTCTTACAGTAGTAGCCGTCAGTTACGTCTTTCTGACCCAGTATGAAAAAAAGTTGATCGTGGCCAGTCCCGCCATTCTGGATAAAGCCAACAACAAGTCATTGTTGAAATCTGCCTTGCTGGGATGGTGGGGATTTCCATGGGGTTTTATCCGCACGCCACAGGCGATCTTTTATAACCTGAAAAATAAGAAAACAAACCACTTGGATACCCCGAATAACTACCTGAGACGTTTCGTCCTGGCGCACATTGGGGAAATAGAAACCTACAGAAACAACCCGGAAGAATTAAGGAGAATTATTTCAGGGAACTGACGTTGTTCAGCTGGCGGGTATGTACTTTGCAGTCGTCTATTGACTGGCCAGGTTAAAATGAATGCCCCATACCCGAGGTACACAGATGAAGAACTTCCGGATCATACCATTCCTGCTATTGGACTTTGCCTTAAGCACGGTATGGTTACTTTATGATTACAGGGGAGCCGCACATCCGGCAAAAGAAGTTGCTGGCCTGCCCGCTCTTTGGATATGCCCACTGTTGATCCTTTTGGCAGGATGGGGTATCGGTGCTCTGACAAGACTATTTAAACAACCCAGGCCCTATTCATTTTATACGGGTCACATAGCGGCATTGCTGGCAGCACTTGTTCTTTTCCTTATAAATGTCTCCTCAGATCGGCAATTCGAGAGGATGTATGGGAATATTGAATCCAACCAGGCAAACAGAACCAATACACCCTATCCAGAGGATACTGCCTGCCAGGCGCGCGCATTCGATTTGCTGGACAAGAGATTTGCAGATAGGAATTCATATCGCATTACGGATTTGTTCAGCGAGAATATCTACGATACCATTCATTCTGTTCATACAAAAATCCACGTTTCATGGTTTGAATACTATTTAGTAAGCAATCCCGATTATTGTCTTTGTGCCAGGCTCGAGACATATAATGATACTACGGTAATAGTTTATGTTAACTCGAATTGCACAAAGCCAGACTTCAGTATCCGAAAAGCAAAAAAAGACAGTTTAGCCAACATATTTAATAAACTGGAACAATAACAGCACACTAAATACCATCAAAATGGCATTTTCAGATGTTTGGAAGATATTTAGGAGTGAGGATTCATCCCGGCTAAGAGGGCTCGTATCCTCCATAAAATTGAAGCACAAGGCATACGGAATTGAAATCCATCCCCCAGCTTCGGCAAAAGCAATACGGGATTTCGAGAAAAAGATCGGCTTTCTGCTACCCGTGGATTTCAAAAATTTCTACTCCATTTGCAACGGGTTTGGATGCACGGAAGATATTTTCAATATTATCCCGCTTCACGAAATCACGATACATGAACAAAATTATGGACAAAACTGGTTCTACTTTTCAGAATATATGATCTATTGTGATATGTGGCTGCTGGAAATATCCGCAGATGGGACTTATACGATTTTAAATGCAAGCAACCGGCACCTGGCGTTGACGAATTCGCTCATCGAATTTCTTGAGCGATTTCTACGCGGTAATGTATTTGACAGGGGCGGCTTGTATGACTGGCAGGAAGAATTGAAGGCCGGGCACCATCCTTCGATTTAACCCGGCACTGAAGGAGGCCACGAAAATGTGCCTGAAAAGCAACGCTGACCCTACTTTCCCCTCGCCGTCGAATGCATTGTCAATTTTCCGAAAATTATAACTTTCCAAAAGCCCACAAACAAGCTAGCAAAGCCAAATATTATCTAAATTGGCTATTAAATACGCTTGTTTGCCAAAGCGCCTAGTACATCTCACATGCTTGTTCTTGATCCGGGGAAATATTATGGAACGGTTCTTCAAACGGTCCGTTCAGGAGACTTTCTGTTTGTACTGAAATCGCACAGGCCCGGTTCTGTTCTGAAAAAGCATATGCATGAACATCCCTACTTCTGCTATTGCTTAAAGGGGTCATGGAATGAGGCCACTGGCCGGCAAATGGATACCTGTACACCGGGCCATTTGATCTATCACCCTTCGAAAGAAATACACGCCACCTACTTTCACAAAGAAAAAGAGATCATAACATTGAACATAGAACCACTTGAGCCCGGATCATTTGCGGAACGGTTTACCGTATTTCAAAAAAGAAATATCGTCCGGAATGAAACCATTTCAGCGACCTGCAGAGATTTTGCCGGCTTGGTTTCAAAAAAACAGGTAACTGCCCAACAGGCCCACTCAATAATTAGGAAAATAGCCGATTTTAAAGAAAGCAAAGCTGCCATCAGCAGGGTCGGGTTGGTTAAAGCCCATATCGATCAATATTCCGGGCCCGATAAGCTAAGGGTGCATGACCTGGCAACGATGTTTAACGCACATCCGGTACACCTGAATCGTCTTTTTAAGGCAACATTTCATGTATCCCTCAGCCGCTACATACTCAAACAGCATATTTTCAAGATGGCGTACTGGTATATATCACACCCCAACACAACCTTGTCTGCTCTCACCTCGAACTTTGGCTTCACCGACGTCAGCCATTTAAACCGCGCCTGCCAATCTTTATTTGGATCGAATTTCAATCAATTTTGCCAATAGATGTTTGATTTATACTAATCTTTTCGTCGAGATCCGGTTATATTCGAAAAAAAAATGCGCCATCTTCTCTGGGGAATTTTACTAGTCCCTTTTTTGTCTATTTCGCAGGCAAACGATACCCTTTTACTGCAGGGAAAATTGGCTGCATTGCTAAATAATGCAGAAAAATTCGGCTTCACAGGGGCAGTCATACTGGTCAAGCAGGGCCGGTTGTTGATTGACAAAGGCTACGGCAAGGCCGACAGGGCTAAAAATATCGCATTCACCGATTCTACGCTGGTTGGAATTGCTTCGGTGAGCAAGACTTTCATTGTGCAGGCGGTAATGCAATTGGCGGGCGAAGGAAGGCTTTCCGTAGCTGACGGGATAGGACAATTCTTTCCCTTTTCAACGAATAAGCCGTTTAATGAAATCACGATTCAACAACTAATGACGCACACATCAGGCCTGCCACCTGATTTTTTTGCAAGCCCGGGCGTTACAATGGATTCTGTGATCAGGGGAATCGCAAAACTTCCCGTTTCTGCTCGGCGGCAGTATTCATATGCCAATACAAATTATAATTTACTTGCTGCGATCATTACCAAAGTGGCGGGTGAAAATTACAGGCAGTATATAACAAAACACATTTTTGCAAAATACGGGCTATATGAGACCCAATATCTTGATGACTCGCTTTCGAACGACCAATTGTATGGACATACCTATAACCGGGACCTCCCCTTTCCAAAATCGAACAAATTAAAAGCCCTGACCGATCTCAATGGAGCCGCAGATATGGTTTCTTCAGCAAAAGAGCTGTTCAGGTGGATATCCGGCCTTGATCTCTCTTCTGAGAAATTTTTACAAACCGAATTCAAACCATATATAGCCATCAACAGCAGTCCCAAACCCTATTTTTCCGGGTACGCCTGGAACGTGAAATATGATACTAATAACCAATTACTCGAGATAAGACATGGCGGGAATGCCACACCAACCGGCTACACAGCCGAAATCCGGAGATACCCGGCAGAAAATTCCGCCATTGTAATCCTCTGCACCCAGATGCAGGAAGAAGTTCCATATATACGTATTATAAGAGACGCCATCGCGAAGATGATGGCAGACCCGCAATATGTTCATCCACTATGCCTCGTCAACGATCAAACACTGCAAAACAATCCCGTTGAAAAAGCTTCAACAGAGGGTTTTGCTTCAACATTATCCCGCGAAAATGACCTGAACTACATATCCGTAAAAAAACAGGGCTCCATTAACGCACTCTGGCAATATAATGACTCGATTAAAGCTCTGTGTTCCGGATACAACAATACATCAGTCAATATCCTCAATGCACTGAAAAATAAAAGTTTTTCCGACAACCCCGTAGCGCAGGCCGATTGGGGAACGTTTGAAAAGATCAATGGCAAATACACAGATCACTATGAAGTCCTCGGAACCATCCGGGTTGCCGGCAATTTATTTACCAGCTTTATCCGATGTGAATATGAAGGGAGAGCACGTGTGATCAGGTTTGTTTACAATGACAACCATTTCCTGTACATAGCACAAAACGAAAATGAAGGACCCAGATGGCCTTTTGTTCTTCTCGAAGGGCATACAGGGTTAGTATATGACCTCGCATCAGACCTCCAGACCCGGTTTACTATGCAATATCATTAGACGCGTTGGCAAATAGGACCAATATCAGGGTTCAATCTTTTGAAAAGTTATAACTTTCCAAAGCTTATGAATACTGACCTCCTCATCGCCAATATTTCCCGGCACATTTCCCTGACGCCGGAAGAAACCGATCTGTTCACCGACAGGCTGCAGGCCAGATCGCTGAAGGCAGGTGAGTTCCTGCTGCGCGAGGGTGAGATCTGCCGCTATGAAACCTTTGTTACCAAAGGCTGCCTGAAAACCTACTACCAGGATAAAGACGGCTTCGAGCATATCATGGATTTTTCCATAGAAGAATGGTGGGCCGATGACCTCTACAGCTTCTTTACACAGACCGCCTCCCGCTCCCATATCAGGGCGCTGGAAGACACGGATGTACTGCAGATCAGCAAGGGCGAGCTGGAATTACTCTACCAGAAAATTCCAAAGCTCGAGCGCTTCTTCAGGATACTTTTTCAAAATGCCTACATCACACAGCGCGAAAGGATCAACCTCACCCTCTCCACCCAGGCCGAAGAACGCTATCGCCTGTTTATTCAGAGAAAGCCATATGCAGAAAAAAGGTTCTCGCAGAAAGACATCGCCTCCTATCTCGGTATCACGCCCCAGTTTTTAAGCGTGCTGAAAAAGAAAATACGGGAAGTTGCAGCAGGCTAACTTTGGCCTTCCCAAGGGCCGCTTTTTTTTAGATCCGATTCTTTTACAGAACAGGAGTGCCAGCCGAAGTTATACTCTCCCTACGATCATTATACTCCTGAATTAGCCTGGTTGACTGCGTTTCGCCAGGTCAATCCCGATAATTTATATCTTTAAATACCTGACCTGTTTAAAAGTTGCCTACTGGGAAATGGATGGTGATTTCGCAATCGATCGCAGAATTTCGCACACTGTCAATGGCTAAGAATGCTGAAATCAAAACTGGCTTTTTTATGATTTCAAGACTCGGACCTCTCCTTGCAATATTTTTGCTCGCTTTCGCCTGCGCCGCCCTTTCGCAGGAGTCAAATGCCGATTTGTTGAGTCCTCGACTGATCCGCTTACGATCGGAAATACAGAAAGACAATACAGAGAAAATAAATAAATTTTGGGAAGAAATTGGCAGGAAAGGAACACCGATGATTGAAACAAATCTAAGTGACAGCAACTACTGCTGGGTAACCTTTTTATGGAACGACAGCACTCACACGATCAGGAATGTGCTGGTAAAACTTTGGCACAGAATCGTATTTAGCCATCAGTCATTGCTGGACAATGCAAAAATGGTGCGTTTAGAAAACTCGAATATCTGGTATAAAACATTTCGGTTTAAAAAAGATACAAGAGTTTCCTACCAGTTATCTCCGAATGATGATATGATTGCCATCAGGGGATATTCCGACCAGGAACGGTGGCGAAAAAAAGCGGGTGGATTTATCGCAGACCCTCTCAACCCAAAAAAATATACCGCTTTAGACGGTGAAAGTTCCATACTGGAGTTGCCAGGCGCTCCTGATGGCGGCTGGACTTACAGGAACGAAAATATTAAACATGGAAAGATAGACTCATCCGAATTCATAAGTAAAATCTTAGGCAATAAGCGGGATATCTGGGTGTATCTACCATCGGGCTATACAAAGGAGAAAAAATATAACCTGATGGTCTTTCTTGACGGCCAGCCTACAGGATATAGTGATATACCGGCTGTTAACATACTTGACAATCTTATCGCTGAGAAAAAAATTGCTCCGGTCATTGCCCTCTTCATCGGGAATGCCACAGGCTTCAGGAACACTGAATTGAGCTATAATGAGGCGTTCGCAAATTTCATTTCAGAGGAAGTGGTACCCAAATTTCTGAGCAGATACTCCATTACAACCGATCCCTCAAAAAACATCATCGTTGGCGCCAGTCTCGGCGGCAACGAGGCCGCCCTGGTGGCGTTTAGAAATCCACACCTTTTTGGAAATGTTCTAACTCAGTCGGCCGGCTTTATGTACCGCCAAAAGAATATCCCATTCCCTTTTCAGCCGGGCGATTTTCAGGAATACAATTTTCCTGAAACCGAATGGTTCACCGGATTAATTCGGGACCATAAAAAAATAAGTTTACGATTTAGAATCGATGTTGGATTGTTTGAAGATATTTCCTGGGAAGAGGACCATCCGCGATTTGGGTCGCCCTCCCTCCTCCTTGCTACAAGACACCTGCGTGATATCCTGAAAGTCAAAGGCTACAGCGTATCTTATAACGAATATAGTGGTGGACATGAACATCTGAACTGGCAATATTCACTTGCAGATGGATTGATCTGGCTATCGCATTAGGGAATACCTACCCTATCACTGTTACCATGATACATGGGTAGAAATGCTCCTATCTGGGCCGACCAATGGGAATTGCTCCGCGGCTGCCCGAACTTTTTGTTGCCGAACTCCCGATCGCTGATCGGCCGGCACGCTTCACTTCTTCACCAGAAATAAACCTGTGGATCGGCCGTCTGTTGCCCGTTTCGCTGAAAACAGGTGAATTCCGGCTGTATGAGCCCGAAACCACCAGTCCGAAACCTGTCTGAAAAGAAATTGCGCCTGGTTAAACTAGATTAACTTTTAGCTCACCTGATTGCGCTTGTTTTGTGCATTGCCTGCCTGCCGGTGGGCGGACCTGCAAGGGCCGATGCACATGAGTCTTTAAGCTATTTCCACATGACAAGAACCAACCTGGCAAACGCCGAGAAAATCTCGCGCCTGCTCTTCAATGCCATAGAGAAAAACAAGCTGGTCGCAGCAGGCAAATCCGAGGAACAATTGAATGCAGAGGTATCTGCCCTGGCGACCGACCAGTTTGGCATTGCAGAGCACTGGCACAAAAAGATCGTGAGGGCGGGTTCCAACACGCTGGCAATCTATCCCGACAATCCATCAAACCGTGTGCTCGCAGCAGATGATATCGTATTTATCGACTACGGGCCCATCGTGGAAGGCTTCGAGGCCGACCTGGGCCGCACCTATGTACTGGGAAACGACCCCATCAAACTAAAACTAAAAAATGACGTTGAAAAAGCCTGGTATGAAATACAAGGTTGGTACCAGCAACACACAAAGCTGCCTGCTTCGGATCTGTTTCAATTCTGCGTAGAAAAAGCCAGGGAACACGGGTGGTCATTCGGTGGAGCGATTGCAGGACATATTGTAGGAAAATACCCGCACGAGCAACCTGCCGACCCTAAAAGCCTGGAACTGGACATCCACCCCGATAATCATAACGATATGTTCCTGCCGGATGCCAACGGTGATAAAAGACACTGGATACTGGAACTCCAGTTCGTGGACAGGGAAAAGCAGATCGGTGCTTACTTCGAGCAGTTATTGTGACTTAAACAATGATGCGGAAATGACGCCTATTTCTGCAGAAATACCAGCTGACCCCAGTGATAGCTCAAATGAACGGTCCGGCTGAGCAATATATTCATACGATTACGGTGCGGTTCCTTCACAAAGGCCTCGTCAGAAACGGACGTGTGTTTCTCCATCCACTGATCAAAGCTCAGTGCCGCAAACTTTGTAGCGAGCGCATTGTGCACTTTCGTCCACTGCTCTCTCAGCTGCGGCACAGGCGGCTTGGCGAGACCCGATTTGTCAGGGTTCTTTAAGAATACTTCTTCCAGTTCCGGGAACATTTTGTCGCCCATTGCCAGCAGCGGCAGCATGGCATCGTCCACTGCAATGATATGTCCCAGTACGTATATTCCGGTGTTTTTTCCGGGAGCGATCTCGCGGGCCAGCGTTTCATCGCTCAGGTCATCGATCAGCTTGGTAGTGCGGCCAATCAGCCCGTTCCAGGAATCCAGTGCCATCTTTACAACCAATTCGTTTTTGTTGCTCATAGAATAATTTGAGCTAAGGTATGCGTTTCCCGCGGCTGTCATTCCGTTTTCAGGCTCTTTACCGGATTTTCCATAGCTGCCCTGATCGTTTGCACACTGAGTGTGAGCCAGGCGATCGCCAGCATGATCAATCCGCTGACAGCGAACAGCCACCACGAAACGGCGGCCTTGTAGGCAAAGTTCCTCAGCCAGACATGCATTACCCACCAGCTGATGGGCACGGCAAATACAAACGCGATCAGCAGCAACCGCATGAAATCCAGCGAAAGAATAGAAACGATGTTCGCTACGGATGCGCCCAGCACCTTTCGTACGCCGATCTCCTTTTTCCGGAGATGAGTTGTATACATCACCAGGCCCAGCAGGCCCATGCAGCTGATAAAGATCGCCAGCCCGGTTGCCCAGCGGAGCAACCTGGAAATATCCTGCTCGCTTTTATACAATCTGGCAATGCTCTCGTCGAAAAAACTGTACTTAAACTCTTCGTCGGGATATATCTCTTTGTAGGCCTTTTCCACCCTTGCCATCGTTGCTGTCCATCCGTCTGCGCCGGTTTTCTGCGGGCTGAGGGCCAGGCTAAGGACACTTCCCCGCCCACTGGCAGAAAAGGCCAGCGGCTTTATGGGCTTGTGGAGTGATTGCTGGTGAAAATCTGCCATCACGCCTACGATTGGCTTATCGCGGGTCATATGCCCGAGTACCGCCTTCGGATCGTGATATCCCAATGCATGCAGGTAGGTTTCATTGATCACATACTCCCGCGGTGTATCGCTTGGCTGTACATTTCGCCCGGCCAGTAACGGTATATGGAACAATCCCAGGTAGGCCGTATCGCCGCTTTTCTGCTCCACATCCGTCTGCACCTGCTTTTTGTTGTCTGTGTACGTCATGACCGCAGTGGACCATCCTTCCCCCGAGGGCATGCTGGAAACCAGGCTGATCTTTTCAATTCCCGGCACTGAACCGAGCGCATGCATCAGTACCTGCCGCCTGCCTTTCAGCTCATCGTCATTCTGAAAGTTATAGGGCGTATTGAATGTAACGATCCCATCCTTTTTAAACCCAAGATCGGCGTTTGTCATAAAGTGTATCTGCCTCACCGTAATGATGGTGGCCATAACGAACACCTGTGCAATCAGGAACTGCGACACCGTCAGGCCCCTTCGCAACCATATCTTGCCACTGCTGCCTCTTATTACCTGGCTTTTCAGCACGTCTACCGGGCGGTATTGAGACAACACCAATGCCGGATAAAACCCCGCCAGGAAACTGACTACCAGCAGCAGTACCACCAGGAAGAGAATGATCAATGGTTGATGCGCAAGGTCAAAGGAAAGTTCGGGCGGCATAAAATCCGAAAATACTTTGAGCAGCATCGGCGTCAACACCACCGAAAGGATCGTTGCCGCCAGCGTGATGAAAAATGTTTCCACCAGGAACTGGAAGACCAGTTGTTTCCGCGAACTGCCAAGTGTTTTACGGATACCAATCTCTTTGGCGCGCTGCGATGCCTGCGCCGTGGACAGGTTGATGAAATTGATGCAACCCAGCACCAGCAGGAAAATCGCCACCAGCAGCAGGGCATATAGGGTGGGCTTGTGCGCCACCCGGTCTCCGTACGTTCCGTAATCGCTGTTGAAATGAATGTCATCCAGCGGCTGCAGGGAAAATTGCTCGGTGGAAGCCGGATTGGTACTGTTCTTTTTCCGGAGAGCCTCCAACCTTGCAGTGATGGTGGCCTGACTTGTATTTTTCGCCAGTTTGATATACAGCTGAGAAGCGCTGTTCACGCTCGTCCATGTGTTCATTCCGTATTGTTCTTTCAGCGATGGCTGCTGCAACGTCATCAGCGATACAAATTCCTTGAAGATAAAATCGGTATGCTGCTGTGGCATTTTTACCACACCCGAAATGGTTGTTACGATCGAATCTTCATAAGTTACCCGCCTGCCAATGACAGTGGCTGGATCTTCGTGGGGGAAATAGGTCTTCGCGCGCTGCTCCGTGAGCACTACCTGGTTGGGATGTGCGAATGCGGTTTGCGGGTTGCCGGCGATCCATTCGTAGGGAACCAGGTTAAAATAATGGGCGTCGGCATAAATAATGTCGGGTTGTTTTTTGAAGGTGGTTGGTTTTGTTCCTGCCACGCCGGGTATCGTAACATTGGGATCTCCATGGAATTGCTGGAATGGGGCCACCTCCTCCAGCCCTGTGATCTCTGCCCTGGCAGCTTCCCCCACCGGCGAGGGTATGCCTGAAAAAAGAAAAGGCTCACCGGCAAAGCTCAGCTTGTCAACCACCCGGTAGATCCGCGGACCATCCTTCTCAAAACGGTCAAAACTGAAATCGAACTGAACCAGCAGGAAGATGACGAGGCAGGCGCTGATCCCGATGGCAAGCCCGGTGATATTGATCAGTCCGGTGACCTTGTTCCTGATGAAATTCCTGAAAGCAACTGCAAAATAGTTCCTGTACATAAATGCATTTTGTTCGGTACCCCGAAACTACCAATCGGATGCCGTCCTGCATAATTTTGATAGTCAATTCATTATAAAACAACTCCAGCCCCGCCCTGTACGATTTTGGTACACCTGGTGTCCGTTCCCGCTATCCATAGCCCGAAACAGGTAACTGCATTCGGGTCAATATGGTATGGATACTGATGCGCTGATTCACCGCCGATCATCATTATACCCCCTTTTTCAATACATGCATAGGGAAGATGAAAGTTTCCTGGCTTGGCAACACTTTTCGCTACACCACAGGGCGCATTCCTTTTCGGCTTCCAGTAAAGAAGAAATTGCGGAATTCATATTGGGTCCACGCAAACGTGCCGTGAAAATGTTTCATACATTTGACGATGGGGCCGGCGCACTGCAGGAAAAAGACCTGCAACGCATTCACGCACCTGCAGGCCTTGACACCGGCGCTGCCAGTCCTGAAGAGATCGCACTGTCCATGGCCGCCGAGATCCGCAGTTTTTTTTCAACAGGAATGCGGCACCGCTGAAATGGAGGGAAACTGCGATCCATGAAGCTCATTTTCAAACAAGATGAAGTGCTGACAGACAATCATGGAAGGATCATCAACTACGCAAGACTTGCCGTAACGGACAGATGCAATCTCCGCTGCAGTTACTGTATGCCTGAACAGGGTCTCGACTGGCTTTCCCGGAATGAGCTCATGAACAATGCAGAATTGCTGCACATCAGCCGGCTGCTGGTGCACATGGGCATCCGTAAGATACGCATCACGGGAGGTGAGCCCTTCGTTCGCAAAGACATGATGCCACTGCTGCAGGACCTTTCACAACTCCCGGGCCTCGAAGAACTCACCATCACCACTAATGGCGTGCTGACGGCGCCACTGATCCCTGATCTTAAAAAAATGGGTGTCCGTTCCGTCAACCTCAGCCTCGACAGCCTTGACCGCGAACGTTTTTTTTCCATCACCCGCAGGGATGAGTTTCCCGCTGTGTGGGATACCCTGGAGCAACTGTTGCGGCATGATATGGAAGTAAAGATCAATACCGTTGTGATGACGCAACGGAATATAGCCGACCTGGTACCGCTGGCCATGCTTACAAAAGAGTTGCCCGTGAGTGTGCGTTTTATTGAAGAGATGCCATTCAATGGTGAGGGCCATTCATTTTCAGGAGCGCTCTGGAACGAGCAGCAGATACATGCGCACCTGCTGACTGCTTTTCCGGGCATGTATAAAATTCCGGACCCTCCCTATGCCACCGCGCACCATTACCAGGTACCAGGGCACCGGGGCACCATCGGTATCATCGCCGCCTACACGCGTAATTTCTGCGGAAGCTGTAACCGCCTGCGCATTACGCCGCAGGGGATGCTGAAGACCTGCCTGTACGATGGTGGCGTATTGAATATCCGCGACCTGCTGCGGAAAGAAGAGACAGATGATTCGATCCGCGAAAAAATACTCGGGCGCCTGGGGCAGCGGGCAAAGGATGGATGGGAAGCAGAAAAAAATATACGCCACACCGCACTGCAGCATGAATCGATGGCCAGTATCGGTGGATGACCTCAATCCTTATTATGATATCCGTACAGGAAGCAGAACATATCATCCTATCCAGGAAAAAAGATTTCGGAACGGAGCGGGTTCCGTTTGAAAGATCTCTCGGCAGGGTGTTGGCCGCCGGCATACAGGCAGACCGCGATCTCCCTGCCTGTAACCGCGCCACCATGGATGGGATCGCGGTGAGGCAGGAAGATATCAGCCATTACAAAAAACTTACGATAGCCGGCGTGCAGGCAGCTGGCGATCCGCCACTCGCCGGAACAGCGCCTGGTGAATGCATAGAGATAATGACCGGCGCGGCACTGCCACCCGCGTTCGACAGCGTAGTGCCTTATGAAGACATCACGATAGAAAACGGCCACGCGATGGTCACGGTCACTGCCATAAAAAAAGGACAGAACGTACATGTCAGGGCCAGCGATAGAAAGAAAGGCGATATGATAACAGAGGGCGGACCGATCACACCGGCACTGATCGGCATTGCGGCATCGCTGGGTGCGCTGGAACTGGAAGTGAAAAAATGGCCACGCATCGCGGTATTGTCCTCCGGGAATGAGCTGGTGGAGGTCGCAAACACCCCGTTGGATTGGGAAGTGCGGCGCTCCAACAACCAGCTGATGTTATCGGTGCTGGAAAAGAACGGGATGGCCGCAGATACCTTCCATCTTCCGGATGACCGTGCGGTGATCCTCGAACAGCTGGAAAAATGCCTGGACCGATACCAGGTGTTGCTGCTGAGCGGTGGCGTATCGAAAGGAAAGTTCGACCACCTGCCCGCCGTGCTGGAAGAATTGGAGGTGAAACAATGGTTCCACCGGGTGCGGCAAAAACCCGGCAAGCCGTTCTGGTTCGGAGAAGGCCGTGCGGGCCAGCTGGTATTTGCATTTCCAGGCAATCCCGTATCCACCTTCCTCTGCCTTCACCGCTATTTTCTTCCCTGGCTGCAGGCATCACTCGGCCTGGAGCACAAAGCAAACTATGCGGCGCTCGACAGCGACATCGCGGTACCATTTCCGTTGACGTATTTCCTGCAGGTTTCATTGGAGCCGCGACCGGATGGAATGCAATGGGCACGGCCGCTGGCGGGAAATGGTTCCGGCGATTTCGCCAACCTCGCGCAGGCGCAGGCTTTCATGGAACTTCCGGCGGAAAGAGATAATTTTAATAAGGGGGAAGTATTTCCCATTTGGACGATATAAACCGGTAAAACATGAGCGAACTGTCACACATAGACCCCGATGGCAACCCCAGGATGGTAAACACCTGGGGAAAACCGGTATCTCAACGAACGGCCACTGCGCGCAGCATCGTGCAATTGCCGGCCGGTGTGTTTGACCAGCTGAAGGAAAGTGAGCTGCATACAAAAAAAGGGTCGGTATTGCAAACCGCCATTCTCGCGGGCATCATGGCCGCAAAAAAAACAGGTGAGTTGATCCCCCTTTGCCATCCGCTCGCATTGGAGAATTGCACCATTACGATCGACACCAATGAGAACAGGGAGATCGTGATCGAGTGCACCACCTGCATCACCGCAAAAACAGGTGTGGAAATGGAAGCGCTGACCGGCGCCTCCGTTGCCGCTCTCACGATCTATGACATGTGCAAGGCATTGAGCCACGATATCGTGATCCGAGAAACCAGGCTGATAGAAAAAACAGGAGGCAAAAGTGATTTCAGGAGAACATAACCCGCACCCTTCTTCCCTGCCGGTACCACCGCTGAACGGGCTGGTGCTGGCGGGTGGCAAAAGCCTTCGCATGGGAGAAGATAAATCTACCCTGCCCTGGCATGGAAAAGAGCAACGTTATTGGCTCGCAGAGTTGCTTGGGGCCTGGTGCGCAGAAGTTTTCATCTCCTGCCGCCCCGAACAGGTTGCGGGCATAACGGGCCATGCTGTATTGCCCGACAGTTTCACTGGTATTGGACCGTATGGCGCAATACTTTCTGCGTTCCGGGAAAAGCCGGACAACGCCTGGCTGGTGCTGGCCTGTGATCTTCCGCTCATGAATGCAGCCACATTGAAGCAACTCGTGAATTCGAGAAATCCTTCCCTCGTGGCTACTTCTTATCAAAGCCCTTTCAACGGTTTTCCCGAACCACTGATCGCCATTTGGGAACCGAAGGCCTACCCGCTTCTCCTTTCTTTTCTTTCGCAGGGATATTCCTGCCCGGGAAAAGTATTGAGGCAATGCGAGGTGGAAATGATCGTGCCTGCAGCACCCACCGCAATGATGAATGTAAACACGCCTTCCGATCTGCAGCAGGCCGAAAAAATACTCAGCCGTAAAATCCCCCGCGCTATATGAACGGTGATACCTCCAGGTATGCCTGCCAGCTGATGCTTCCCGGTTTTGGTGCAGCGGCGCAGGAAAAACTACAGGCAGGACGTGTGCTCATCGCAGGCATCGGCGGTCTCGGTTGCCCCGCCGCGCAGTACCTCGTGTCTGCGGGCGCCGGTACGATCGGTTTGGTGGATGACGATGTAGTATCTATCGGCAACCTGCATCGCCAGGTCTTGTACGGGCCGGGTGATGCGGGAAGAAAGAAAGTGGAAGTTGCCCGCGATAAGTTGATGGTACAGAATCCCTCGGTAACAATTGTCGTGCATGATACACGCGTCAACAGCAGCAATGTGGAGGCTTTGACCGCAGGTTATGATATCGTGCTCGACTGCACGGATAATTTCGAAACGCGGTACCTCCTGAACGATGCCTGCGTACTCGGCGGCAAGCCACTGGTATATGGCGCCATTTACCAGTACGAGGGGCAGGTGGCTGTGTGGAACCTGCAGCAGGCGGATGGCACCCGTTCGCCCCATTACCGTGATGTGTTCCCCGATGTGGAGCCCGCTGAAATACCCAATTGCGCCACCGGTGGCGTAATGCCCACGCTGGCCGGCATCATTGGTTGCATGCAGGCCAATGAGGCCATCAAATTCCTGGCGGGTACGGGAGATGTGGTATCGTCACAGCTCATGATCATGAACGTGCAGACCATGCAGGGCCGGCGTATTGGGCTCCCTGCCAGCAGCGGGGTGCCCGTGAAAGAATTGCCATTGAGTGTTCCGGTTTCGTATATCACCCGCAAAGAGCTGGCCCGCGACGCGTCCGGTTATGACCTGGTAGATGTAAGGACGACCGAAGAACACGCTGCATCCAACCTGGGCGGAAGAAATGTACCGCTGGCCAGACTGGCAACGCTCCATCCCCAGATCAAACCGATTGTTTTTTATTGCTCCACGGGGCGGCGAAGCGAAGCGGCAGTACGATGGATGCAACGGCACTATCCTTCGCATCCATGCTTTTCCCTCAGGGTCTGACAAAAATTTCGTGGTTTTGAAAAACACATTATATTTGTAACCGAACGGTTACGCATTTATTTCATTTTAAACCCACTGTTATGTCACAACCACTCATCAAGGAACAGACATACCATGCACCGGTTGAGGAGGTATGGGCTGCTCTCACCGATAAAGCGCAGATGAAACAATGGTATTTTGATGTAGATGATTTTGAACCGCGCCCGGGCTTTGAATTCAGCTTTACCGGTCAGAATGAAGGCACCACGTTCCTACACCGCTGCCGCGTGATCGATGTAATACCATTGCGGCGATTATCGTACACATGGCGCTATGAAGGATACCCCGGCGAGTCGATCGTTAGTTTTGAATTATTTCCGGAAGGCGATCACACCCGCCTGGTGCTCACACATGCCGGCCTTGATACATTTCCGCAGGACGATCCGAATTTTGCCAGGAACAATTTTTCGGAGGGATGGAACCATATTACAGGCAAGTCGCTGAAGGAATATCTTGAATGAGGCCTTGCTGTTTCCAGTCCTGACATGTCAGCCGCTTTTTTGTTTGCCTATCCCGCGGGCAAGTTGAGATAGGATGTATTTGCGGCTGCAATATTTGTGCAAATCTTGCAGCGATTTCAACTTCCCTTCTTTTTGCGTGCAGAGCTGCCAAATCTTCTCTATTTTCAACCTGCCGCGCAAAACAGGTGCCATGCAACTCTATCGCACAACACAGGGAAACATTCTTTATCACCAGGAGCAATATTTTTTATTGCCGGAGAAAGACTGGGACCGCCTCATCAACCGGGAACGCCTTGCTGATTTTCTCCTCGACATCATTGCCCGTGTGCGGCCAGACGCTTTGCTGGCAGGCCATACAAAAAATGAATTGTTACCGCCGATCGCCGACCAGGAAGTCTGGGCCTCCGGCGTTACCTACCTGCGCAGCCGCGAAGCACGGATGGAAGAATCGAAGGGCGCCGGAGGTGGTGATTTTTATGCGCGCGTGTACGAAGCGGAACGGCCCGAACTTTTTTTCAAAGCACCTGGTTACCGCGTAGCCGGTCCGGGAAGCGAGGTCCGCATTCGCCGCGACTCAAAATGGAATGTCCCCGAGCCCGAGCTCACATTATTCATGTGCACTGCGGGAACAATCGAAGGATATACGATCGGCAACGACATGTCATCGCGCGACATCGAAGGCGAAAACCCGCTGTACCTTCCACAAGCGAAATCGTACGACGGCTCCGCCGCCCTGGGTCCCTGCCTGTACGTGCCTGGCCAACCGATCGATCCTGCTACCCAGATCGAAATCCGGATCAGCCGGGATAGCCATATTGTTTTTTCCGGCTCGATCGGGATCGACCGTATGAAAAGGTCGCATACAGAACTGGCATCCTGGCTTTTCCGCGAAATGTCGTTTGACCGGGGCGCCTTCCTGATGACGGGCACCGGTGTGGTGCCGCCCGATCATTTCACACTTGCTGCGGGAGATGAGATCACTATTACGATAGATCATATCGGTACCCTGACCAATACGGTTGCCATCAACACAAAATAAATCAACCAGTAAAAAATCAATATGGCCTACAGGAGCGCAGACTGGTTCGGGAAAAAAGATAAAATGGGGTTTATCTACCGGAGCTGGATGAAGAACCAGGGGTTTCCCGAAGACATGTTCGACGGCCGCCC